>X415_White_Rhinoceros__coassemble_22_pt1 | contig 50173 bp, 41 predicted proteins | sample X415_White_Rhinoceros__metabat2_low_PE_004 | metagenome-assembled genome bin X415_White_Rhinoceros | reverse complement strand
ATGGTATATTATTTACATTACTATATATTAGATTGTTATGTTTGATAATTCATTAATAATTAAATAATTGTATAATTATTTGCATAATAATTAAACAAATATTTATGTTATATGGAAAATTTTTCGTATCTTTGCAAAAAAATTGAAGGAGGAAAAACTATGTTTAGATTAAAAGAAGTACTGAAAGAGAAGAACATGACTGCCAAAGATTTGGCCCTGAAGGCAGGGGTCACTCCCGTGGTGTTGAGCCGCTATATCAATGGCACCAGTTCCCCCAGGCTGGACTTGATGGAGCGCCTGGCTGAAATCCTCGAGGTGGACATCGTGGAACTCATCAAGGATCCCGAAGCCGGTGGCCGAGGCCGTCCCCGCCGCAAGACGATCGAGGAGAGGCAGCATGACACCTATGTCAAACTTTTGACGTTTTGCAAATATTATCACGGGGAGATAAGCATCCCTAATAAGATTAGGAATGACGAGGCAGCCATTGAGTTGCGTAAAATTGAGCGTGATGTCTGTTACTATGATTATTTATACACATTTGATACGGGTGGCAATAGCTTGAGGCATAAGTTTTACTTGAGTGTCGCCAGTGAGATTAACTACAGACGTGAGCACTATGTCGAATACATGCAGCTCTATTTCGGAGACCGTCCCAAAGTCCTTGATGAGATGTACGGCATCTTCGGCTACCCAGAAGAGGTCTCTAAGAAAAAGTAATGGCCATTAATTGGCTGACGCGGCTGAGTGTGGCACGCAGAATCTTGGAATGAAAGGAAGTTATTTGTGTCGCAACTTATAGACAATAAATAATTTAATGGGGAATCAAGCCGTAATGTCTTTAACTCCTCTAACTCCTTAACTCCTTTAACTCCAAAAATGTGTTGCGGCAGAGGAATCTGCCCTAGTGATGGCTTTTAGAAATATTATTTTATAATATACTGAAAATCAGCGAAATACCCCCCCCCATGCGGGGGAGGTATTTTTTTGGTCGAAGTGTGAAAAAATGTTCGTATCTTTGCACCTCAAATTTGTTTGGCATGGGGTGGGGTAGATGTGTTGTAACTGATTTTATGCCAATGGAATAGGATAAATGCATTTACTATTCGACGGATGATAAAATTGATTAATAATTGTATGAAACATTATAAATATATTGTCTGCGCCCTAGGTTTTGCAGCGGCGCTCCTCACCGGGGCGGCACAGGCTCAAAGCACCAGCGTCACCATTGGCGACGGCACCTCTTCTTCCTACTATGCTCCCTTCTGCAACCCTTTTAGGAATGCCCTCGTGGAGATGGTCTATCCCAGCAGCCTCATTGGCACTGCGGGCTGGATCGACACCATCGCTTTCCAGTGCGCCACCTCGCAGCCTTCCTACGTCGTCAGCAACACCCGCCTCAACATCTATATAGGCCACATGGCCGACAGCACCCTCGCCGACGGCTTCGTCGGCTTGGAGACCCTGCAGCTGGTCTTTTCCGACACCAATGTCAGCAACGGCGGCCTCTCGGGCTGGGAACCGTTTGCCCTGCAGCACCCCTACTACTACGACGGCACCGACAACCTGGTGGTCGTCGTGGAACGCACCTCGACCAACTTCAGCTGGAATATCTTCTACCGCCATACCGCTGTCGCCGGCAGCTGCCGCTATGCCTATAGCGACTCGGACCCCTCTTGGGCCTCGGTGGCCATGCCGCCCGCGGGCTCTTGGCTCTCGGACAGCCGCCCCAACCTACGCATTGCCCTCGACACCGTGGCGGCGGCACCCTGCGCTGCGCCGCTCGACGTGGCGCTGACCGACCTGGGCGACGAGTACCTCTATGCCACCATCGTGCCGAATGCGGGCGACAGCCTTTGGCAATACAGCTATGGCACCCTGGACAGCACGCTGGGCACCGACACGACTGCCGCCACCGCCATCGGGCTCTACGACCTCGCCCCCGGTAGGCTTCACTACCTCACGGTGCGCACCCTCTGCGGCGAGGACAGCATCAGTCCGTCGTTCACCCGCTGGTTCCGCACCCAGTGCGCCCCCTACGAGGCTGCCGACACCTTCTTCACCGCCTTTGAGATGGCCGAGGGCTACCAGACGGGACGGGGCAACCTGCACAGCTGCTGGACAGTGGGCAGCCTTCAGGACAGCACCCAGATGCCCTACGTGGGCACCTTGATTGGCTCCGATGCCCGATTCTTGGACATCGAGGGCTCCTATATCGTCACCGAGCGCTGGCCGGAGAGACCGCTGGTGGAGGCTCGTGACTCGGCCTTCGCCATCCTGCCCGACCTGCTGTACGACGGCGGCATCACCAACTACCGCCTCAATTTCACCCTCCAGAAGGCGCAGGCATACTATGCCGACACCCTCCAGGTGGGCGTCATCACCGACCCGACCGACTTTTCCACCTTCCATCTCGTGGGCGAATATGCCGCCACTACCACGGCCACTCACCACGAAGCGCTGCTGAGCGGCTATGCGGGTCCCGAAGGCCGCCTGGCATTCCTGGGCAGATGCACCCCGGGGACGGACGACCAGATCTTTGAGTTCTTCATCGACAGCGTGATGGTGTCGCCGATTCCTCCCTGCCTGATGCCTACCAACTTGGCCGTCCTGGCTGCCGACACCGCCGAGGTGACCTTGGGCTGGACTGCCGCCGGTAGCGAAGACCAGTGGCAGGTGCGCTACCGCACGGCGGGCGCCAGCAGCTGGACGACCGTCATGGCCTTCAACAACCCCTGGATCGTCGCCGGCCTCAGCGATGCTACCGAATATGAGTTCAGCGTCAGGGCCTATTGCGACACCCTCCGCCAGAGCCAGTGGACCAACGCGGTGACGGGCTCCACCCGCTGCCGCCTCATTGGCAGCTACCCCTGGACGGAGAACTTCGACAACGGCGCGGGCAACGGTGCCTGGAACGCCGCCTGCTGGAACAATGCGGGCGACCAGTTCTATGTTTCCGGCACGTGGATTGGCACCAACCACACCCCCCACCTCTATGCCTATTGGCACCAGGCGGTGCTCACGCTGCCCAGGTTCCGCTTCCACGCCGACAGCCTCTACCTCCTCCGGCTCGGCATGTTGCGCCGACAGGCTTCGAGCAGCTATGCCGATGCCGGCCTCTACGTGATAGCCAACGGCAGCGACACGCTGGCCTTCATCCACGAAGCCATCAACCAGGTGCCCTACGAGTCGGCGGGCGGCTGGTACTACTACGACCTTCCCATCCCCCGCATCGGCGACAGTGCCACTATCACCCTTTCGACCCAACACGGCGACGGCATCAGAATTGACGACCTGAGCGTCCGCGTAGCCCCTAGCTGCATCATGCCCAATGCCCCCGTGGTCGACTCCGTCACCGGCAGCTCGGCGCACATCGCGTGGAGCGCCCTGGGCAGCGAGGGCCTCTGGCAGCTGCGCTACCGCACCGACGACGACACCGCCTGGAGCCTCGTCGACAGCCTCGCCGCCACCAGCCATACCGTCACCTCGCTGCAGTCCAGCAGCCGCTACGAGCTGCAGGTGAGGGCCATCTGCGGCGACACGGTGCAGAGCGAATGGTCGTGGCCCGTGGAGTTCAGCACCTATTGCGCTCCCATCACCGAGTTTGCCTGGAGCGAAGACTTCCAGTCCGCCGGCACCTCCGCCTGGCTTCCCTCCTGCTGGGAGAGGAGGCTCTCGCATGATGTCAGCAACCTCATCTTCAAGACGGGGTCATACGATGCTGCCCACACGCGGGTGCTCTATATCCTCACCAACGACACCTCCGTCGACACCAGCGCCGTTTCCAGCATCACGCTGCCCCCCTTCGAGGTTCCCGTAGGCGACTACCGCTTCAGCCTGGACATGTACCGCTATGCGTCGCTCTACCGCCATGGCTCCGACAGCTACGGCGGCCTCTATGTCATTGCCAACAGCGACACGCTGGCCTATATCCCCTGCCTCAGCAGCCAGGCGGGCATCAACGTGGGTACCACGACCGAAGGCTGGCAGACCTACACCTTCGCCCTTCCGCATCCCGGCTTCACGCGCATCACCCTCACAGCCGTCACCCGCCATTCGGACTTCTTCATCGACAACCTCCTGCTCCAACGCCAGACCTCCTGCGCCACTCCCGGCGCCCTCGCCGTCTCCAACGTGACCACCACCGGCGCCACCCTCAGCTGGACAGGCAGCGGCAGCAGCTGGACAGTGAGATACCGGGAGGCCGACAGCGGCAGCTTCCTCTTCCAGACCGTCACCTCCACCACTGCCACCCTCAGCGGCCTGATGCCGGGAAGGCAATATGTGGCCTATGCCCGCAAGCAGTGCACCGACGGCGACAGCAGCAACTGGGCGGGTCCCGTGACCTTCGGCACGCCGCTCTTCGACCAGTCCATCCTCATTGCCGACGGCACCTACACCACCTCCATGCCCACCATGGGCAACAATGCCGGCACGGTGCTCCGCACGCAGACCGTCTATCCTTCCAGCATGCTTGCCTCCATCGTGGGCGACACCATCGCCGCGCTGCAATACTACGTTTCGAGCGGCAGCAACCTCAACAAGTGGGACAATGCCGTTTTCACCGTCAAGCTGGCCACTACCACGGCGAGCGTCCTCACGGGCTTCAGTACCGCTCCCGCCACCACCGTCTACACGGGCACGCTGACGGCCAACCCCGAAGAGGGGATGAGCGTGGTGTTCGACAACCCGTTTGTCTACCCAGGCGGCAACCTGCTCATTGAGTTCAGCAAGCCCGTTGCCTCCACCGCCCAGAATGTCTCGTTCTACGGCGCCTACCGTTACCAGTCGGGGGCCTACGGCTATGGAACGTGGATCAATTCGCCCAGCAGGTCCGACTGCATGCCCAAATGCCGGATTTACTATTACCACACCTATTACACCGCCATCGCCCAGTCGAATGACATCGCGATGGGCACCGTCGTGGGCGGAGGGAGCCACCTCGAGCTCGGCGACACCATCACCTTTACGGCCACGCCGAATGTCGGCTACGAGTTCTCCCATTGGAGCAACGGCGACACCAACAGCACTATCAGCTTCGCCATCACCGGCGACACGCTCCTCACGGCCTATTTCCAGCCCATCGCCGTGACTGTGACCGCATGGGCGGCAGACAGCACGATGGGAACTATCACAGGCGGTGGGCAATACCATTATGGCGACACCGTGACGCTGGTTGCGCATGCGTTCTACGGCTATGAACTAGAGCAGTGGAGCAACGGCGATACCGGCAGCACACTTCGCTTCGTCATCACCAGCGACACCCTCTTCACTGCCTACTTCCAGCCCATCATCGTTGCGGTGACCGCGTTGTCGGCCGACAGCACGATGGGAACTATCACAGGCGGCGGGCAATACCATTATGGCGACACCGTGACGCTGGTTGCGCATGCGTTCTACGGCTATGAACTAGAGCAGTGGAGCAACGGCGATACCGGCAGCACACTTCGCTTCGTCATCACCAGCGACACCCTCTTCACTGCCTACTTCCAGCCCATCATCGTTGCGGTGACCGCGTTGTCGGCCGACAGCACGATGGGAACTATCACAGGCGGCGGGCAATACCATTATGGCGACACCGTGACGCTGGTTGCGCATCCGTTCTACGGCTATATGTTCGAGCAGTGGGACAATGGCGTTGCCGACAGCCAGATTGCCTTCGTGGCCACAGCCGACACGGCCTTCACCGCCTACTTCCAACCTTTGATGGTGGTGGTGACCCTGTTCAACGACACGCCCGAATGGGGCACCCTAGACCCCGTGCCAGGTAGTTACGAGGTGCAGGTGGGAGAGACCTTCAGCGCCGCCGCGATGCCCAATGAGGGCTGCTTCTTCGGCCATTGGAGCGACAGCCGCCTCGACACCCTCGTCACCACGCCGAATTACACCCTGCTGGTGGAGGCTGCCGACAGGGAGAGGGGCATTGAGCTGCACGCCAGCTTCCTTCCGCCGCAGGAAGGCATCGGCGACGTTCTGCAGTCCCAAGTCGTCATCAGCGTACAGGGCAGCGACATCATTGTCAGCGGTGCCCAAAGACAACCTGTCTGGATCTTTGACTGCTATGGCAGGCTGCTGGTACACAGGATTATTGCTGAGAGGGCAGAGGGAATACCTGTGCCGGCATCGGGTCTCTATTTCGTGAAGGTTGGCAGCCAACCCGCAAAATGCGTCGTAGCCGTCCGCCGATAGCTTTCGCGGGGGCTGTGCAATTTTTTTTCGTTATCACATACTAAAATTAAAAAAAATACGTAGAAAAGTTTTTATTTTCGAAATTATTTGTATCTTTGCATCTCAAATTGAATAGTAACGAAACCCAGCATTATCGAAACAACATTATCAGTTTCAAATAATTAAAGCGACACAATATGATCGACGAATCTGTTAGCACGCTTAGTGACAACGAGCTGATACAAGGCTATCAAGACGGCAACGCCGCCTGTTTCGAAGTGCTCCTTGCCCGTTATCAGGCAAAGGTTTATGGGTATATCTTCTCGGTGGTGAAGGATAAGGATGCCGCCGACGATATCTACCAGGATACTTTTTATAAGGTGGTGGCCACCATCAATTCGGGCTACTATAAGGATGAGAATAAGTATATCCATTGGGTGATGCGCATCGCGCATAACTTGATTGTCGATTATTTCCGCCGCAACAATAAGATGCCGTTGGTCCCCAATACGCCGGAGAACGACGTAATCGGCACCATCAAGGTCCGCGACGACAACGCAGAGCAGCTGCTGATGCGCCAACAGTCGCACGCCAACATCCGCAAGCTGGTGAAGATGCTGCCCCCCGAGCAGCGCCGCGTGGTGATACTGCGCCACTATGGCAAGTGCGACTTCAAGGATATCGCCGCCCGCACGGGCGTGAGCATCAACACGGCCCTCGGCCGCATGCGCTATGCGATTATCAACTTGCGCCGCCTCGCCGAAGAGCATAATATGTACATCGAGCTGTGAACCCCTTGCCACGAGCCCCGCTCTTCCGTAGGGCTCCGCTTTTCCCGTTTTCCATTGGCATCTGCCTAGGCATCCTAGCCGCTTCCTATTTTTCTGTTCCTGCCTTTTGTGCCGCCACGGCATTGGCCGTCGCCGCTGCCTTTGTTGTTGCCGCACGGTTCGTCAGTCCCCTTCGCAAGTTCTTTTTCCCAGTGCTCTGCCTCGCTGCGGTAGCCTTGGGCAGCCTGTTGACGTTGGCGCATAGGAGGCCAGTGCCCGACATCGGGCATTCGGAGGCGTTGGCCGTGACGCTCATCGACACCCCGCGGGAGACGCCGCGCTGCCAGAAGGTGCCCGCCACGCTCCACGCCGTGCTAGACAGCAATGGCCATTGGCAGCGACAGGGGGGCAGGGTGATGCTATACATCGCCAAGGATTCCAGCAGCCGCGGGCTAGGCTACGGAGACGGCCTGGTGGTGCGTTGCCACCCCCGCCAGCCCGACAGCAGCGTCAACCCGTATCAGTTCGACTATCGGCAATTCCTGGCGCGGAAGGGCATCGGCTGGCAGTGCCATGTGCCGAAGGGAGGCTGGCGGGAAGAGCCCCAGCTGCAGGGACGGAAGGGACTGCGGTACCAGTCGAAGCTTTGGCAGCAGCGGCTGGTGCAGCGCATCCGCGGCTGCCGCCTCACGCCCGAGCAGCAGGGCATCGCTGAGGCATTGCTGCTGGGCTGGCGCGAAGACCTCGATGAGGAGACGCAGCAGCAGTACCGTACTGCCGGCATCGCCCACCTGCTCTGCGTGTCGGGGCTGCACGTGGGCATCTTGGCGCAGATCGTAGGGCTCTGCCTTTTCTTCCTAGGGCGCCGCCGCGGGCAGCGTATCGCCAAATCGATGATCCAGGTCCTGGCCATCTGGCTCTTTGTCCTCCTCACTGGCATGGCGCCGTCGACGCTGCGGGCGGGGGTGATGTTCACGGTGTTGTTTGTCGGCGAGGCGGCAGCGAGGCGTTCGAGCAGCCTCAACAGCCTTGCCCTCTCGGCCCTGGTGCTGCTGTTCTGCGACCCGATGATGTTGTTCGACGTGGGTTTCCAGCTTTCGTATACGGCCGTGCTGGGCATCTTGGCGCTACAGGAGCCGCTGCAAGGACTGCTGCCCGTGCCGGAGGATTCGCTGGCGTTCCATCCGCTGTGGAAGGTGTGGCAGTGGGTCTGCCTCTCGACGGCGGCGCAGCTGGGGACGCTACCCCTGGTGCTGCATTATTTCCATCAGTTCCCCACCTATTTCCTCATCGCCAATCTCACTGTCGTGCCGCTCTCGGGCGTATTGTTGTTCACCGTCATCGCCACGGTGCTGCTGGCTGGGGTGCCGCTGCTGGGTGGCTGGGCTGCCGCGGTCCTGCAGTGGGAGATTGCCGGCATCGACGGACTGACGCGCTGGGTGGCGTCGCTGCCCAATGCGCTGTTGGACAACCTCTATTGCGACATTCCGATGGCGCTGCTGGTGGCTGCCGCGCTGCTGATGCTGGTCGTGCTGCTGAGGCGTCGACAAATCTGGGCACTGCCATTGATGGCTGCCTGCCTGCTGGCGGTGGGCATCTATGCCACCTGCGTTGAGACGAGGGCGCAGCGGCAGAACGAGGTGGTGGCCTATTCGGCGGGCAGGCACCTGGCCATAGAACTGTTCCAAGGACGGCAGAGCTATCTCATCGGCGACGGCGAGGTGGCGCAGAGCGGGGGAGAGGTCCTTGACTTTCAACGCAGCAACCTACTAAACCGCAGGTGCATACGCAGCAGCAAGGTGTTGAGTGCGGACACCTGTTTCAACGACGGCCATTGCCTCGTCAGCGGCCACTGCATCGTTTGTCCGCGCAACGGCGAGGGTGTCGTGCGACCCTATCTTATCCAGGTCGTCGACAGCAGCAATCGATGGATGGCACCTAGCGAGCGGCGGCATGTAGACTTGCTAGTCGTCGCCCCCCGCGTGTGGGTGGATGAGGCGTTGATGGAGGAGTGGTATTCGCCCGACACGGTGGTGCATTGCGGCGAAGGGGCAGCTATGATAAAGATATGATTTCTGCGTAGGGCTCACAGGTCGCAGGGGGCGGGTTCGACGCGGTCTTTCTTGGGGAGTTTCTTGTTAACTTCGTTGTAGGCATGGGCGGCCATGGCTTGGAAGAGGGTGCTGTCGACGTCGCGGTTGAGGGTGACCTGGTTCCAGTATCGCTTGTTGCAGTGGTAGGCGGGTTCGACGGCGGCGTAGCGGTCGCGGAGGTCGAGGGCAACGTCGGGGTCGCACTTCATCACCACCAGCCAGGGTTTGTCGAGGAAGAGGCAGCCGAAGATCTTGCCTTTGAGACGGAAGGCTACCACGGTGTCGTCGTAGGGCATGTCCTCTGTCACCAGCGGCAATGTGAGACAGTATTGACGAAATGTTTCGATATCCACTGGGAATTAATTAAGAATTACCATTTAGTAAGTTATCGTCATTTCGTCGATGAGGTGGGAGGCACCGGCGAATTTGTCGATGAGGAAGAGGCAGTAGCGGATGTCGAGGCAGATGTTGCGGCAGTAGTCGGGATCGAAGAGGAGGTCGCTCATGGTGCCTTCCCAGCAGCGGTCGAAGTTGAGGCCGATGAGCTGGCCGTCGGCGTTGAGCACGGGGCTGCCGCTGTTGCCGCCGGTGGTGTGGTTGGTGGCGATGAAGCAGACGGGCATCTCGCCGTTGAGGTTGGCGTAGCGGCCGTAGTCCTTGTTCTTGTAGAGTTCTTTGAGGCGGGGTTCGACGACATAGTCATAGATGTCGGGGTTCTCCTTTTCCATGATGCCGGAGAGGGTGGAGTAGGGGGTGTAGTAGACGGCGTCCTTGGGGCGGAAGCCTTGCACATGGCCGTAAGCCACGCGGAGGGTGAGGTTGGCATCGGGGAAGAAGTTGCTGTCGGGGTATTGGAGCATCATGCCGCGGACGTAGGTGCGCATGAGGCGGTTGATTTCGCGATGGTTGACATCGTAGGTGTTCTCCTTGTCGGAGGTGTAGGCGTGGGAGATGGCGGTGATGAGGAGGTCGAGGGCGGGGTCTTCGTGGAGTGCTTTCTCCCAGTCTTTGGCCTTATAGTTCTTGAGGAATTTGTTGTATTTGTCCTTGTTGTTGAGCATTGACTTGTCGTAGATGCTTTCGAGCGCTTTCTGCACGGCTGCCTCGTCCTTGTATTTCTTATCCATATAGGGGGCGTAGCCGGCGCGCCACATATAGAGGAAAGTTTCGATGAAGATGGCGCGGTCGACGACGGTGTGCTGCTCGAAGTCCTCGAAATATTTATCGTTGGCGGCGATGAGCTTGTCCATTTCGACGCGCGCGAGGCTGTCGTTGGCGTTGCTGCGTTCGATGGCTTGGCGGAGCTTGTTGGCTCGGTTCATGAAGTCGCTGGCCATGACGGCTTCGTTGAAGTAGGTCCATTCTATTTCAATGGGGCGTAGGCGGTCGTAGCAGTGGCCGAGGTCGCGCAGCACATTCTTGTATTCGGCGCGTTTGTCGGCCCAAGCCTGGAACTCAGCTTCTTGAGCCTTTTTCTGCTTGACGCCGTCGAGGCGCTGGATGCCGAGGGTCTCTCCCTGCCATTTCTTCCAGCCGTTGGCGATGCTGGCGACCTTGGAGGCGTATTTGAGTCGTTGGGCGGGAGACTGGTTCATGGCGTTGTTGTAGTGTTTGAGGCGGATGTCGCGGAGTGCGATGCGGATGGGGTTTTCTTCGAGGGCTTGGAGTTCCATCTGGTCGTGGGTGACATAGCGTTGGGTGCTGCCGGGGTAGCCGAAGACGAAGGTGAAGTCGCCCTCGTCGACGCCGCGGAGAGAGATGTCGAGGTGCTTGAGGGGCTTGTAGGGCACGTTGTCCTTGCTGAAGTCGGCGGGCTTGCCGTCCTTGGAGGCATAGACGCGGAACATGGAGAAGTCGCCCGTGTGGCGAGGCCACATCCAGTTGTCGGTGTCGCCGCCGAATTTGCCGATGTTGCTTGGGGGAGCGCCCACGAGGCGCACGTCGGTGAAGACCTCGTTGACGTACATGAAGTATTGGTTGCCGTAGTAGAAGGGCTTGATGATGGCCTTGTAGTGGGTGCCGGCGACAGCCTCGGTGGTGAGGATGGTGATATTCTGCTTGATGATGCGCTCGCGTTCCTCCTCCAAGGTCTTATTGTCGATGCCTTTGAGCACTTGCTTGGTGACATCCTCCATGCGCACGAGGCGGGTGGCGGTGAGGCCCTTGCAGGGTATCTCCTGTTCGCGGCTCATGGCCCAGAAGCCGTGGGTCAGGTAGTCGTGTTCCACGGTGCTATTGGAGGTGATGTAATAGTAGCCGCAGTGGTGGTTGGTGAGGAAAAGCCCTTGGTCGGAGACAAACTCGCCGGTGCAGCCTTGGTTGAAGAGGATGATGGCATCCTTGAGGCAAGCGTGGTTGATGTCGTATATGTCTTGCGCGGAGATGTGCATGCCAGCGCGCTGCATGGCGGCTTGGTTCTTGCCAAGGAGCATGGGAATCCACATGCCTTCGTCGGCACGCAGGGTGGGAATGAGCAGGGCAAAAAGCGATAGAAAGATGATAGTTCTTTTCATGATTATTACTATTTATTTTTGATTATCAATGTATTAATTATCATGCATGGAAGTTGTCATGATTTGCAAATATACTAATTTTTTTCAAGTTATCGTCATTCTTGATAATAATTTTCGACATATTGCGTTATTCTCCATTATTTTACAAATCTAGTGCATGCAACTGTTGTTCGATTATCCCTGGTACTGCATCCTGTTCTGCCTTTTGGCGGGTGCGGGCTACAGTGCCGCATTATATGGCAAGACCTTGAAATTGCGTCAAGTGAGCAAGCGTGTGGCCGTCGCGCTGTCGCTGTTGCGCTTTGTCACGGTGTCGCTCATCGCCTTCCTGCTCATGGCTCCATTGGTGAAACGCAACGTCACCACTCACGAGAAGCCCATCATCGTGTTGGCGCAGGATGCGAGCGAGTCGATGCCACCAATCGCTACTGACTATGCCAAGCTGCTGGATGACAACCGTTTTGAGGTGGTATCCGATACTTTTGGCGGCAAGAGCACCGACATTGCCGCTGAACTGACATCTATCAGCCAGCGTTATGCAGGGCGCAACCTCGGTGCCATCGTGCTGGCTAGCGACGGCATCTTCAACCAAGGGCAGAATCCAGCCATTGCTGCGCAGCAGCTCTCGGTGCCGATATACGCCCTTGCGCTAGGCGACACCACGCATCACCCCGATGCCGCCATCGCCCACACCCGTTGCAACCGCATGGCATACCTTGGCAACCAGTTTCCCATCGACGTGACCGTCCGTGCCATAGGTCTCAAGGGCCGCCGTGCCATGCTCTCCGTTAGTCGCGCTGGACAGCGCCTATGGTCGGAAGAGTTGCGTTATGATGACAACGATGCCCTCCTCACGAGCAATATTTTGCTCACTGCCGACAAGACTGGCTTGCAGCTCTATACCCTCACACTTTCGCTCTGCGAGGGTGAGTCTTCAGCCGCCAACAATAGTCGCTCGATAGCGGTGGAAGTGCTTGACGGACGCCAGAAGATAGTCATTGCCGCCGCTGCGCCTCACCCCGATGTCAGTGCCTTGCGCCAAGCCATTGAGCAGAACCAAAACTATGAGGTTGCAATTCTCGAACCTGCCAAGCTGCAGCGGTCTGTGCTCAAGGATTACGATCTGCTGATCTGCCACAACCTTCCTTCCGACCAGCAGAACCTTCCTTCCGACATCAAGGATGTCCCCACCCTATATATCGTTGGAACGCAGACCAATCTGGGACGTTTTAATGCTCTTCGCACAGGCATTGATGTCGTGGCGCGTAATCGCAAGAATGAGGAGGTGGGTGCCTTACGCAACGATGCCTTTGCCCTTTTTGCCCTTGATGACGACTGCTCGCGCCGACTTGCCCAATTGCCTCCGCTCACTGCGCCTTTCGGCAACTACCGCCTTTCGGCAGGGGTGCAGCCGCTCTTTTACGCCAAGGTGGGCAATGTGGCCACCGACCGTCCCCTCATTGCCTTTTCGCAACAAGAGGGGCTGCGACACTCTTTCGTCATTGGCGAGGGACTGTGGCGTTGGCGCCTCCACGACTATCTGAATAACGGCAACCATAATGATTTCGACCAACTGATTGAAAAAATGGTGGTGTTCACCTCTATCCGCGACAATAAGGAACGCTTCCACATCACGCACGAATCCATTTATCGCGAAGGTGATGAGGTGGTGCTGCGTGCTCAGTTCTATAACGACAACTATGAGCCTGTTGCCGATTTCGGCTCATGGACCCTTTCTCTGCGCGATAGTGCTGGACACATTACCCAGCATGAAGCCGCAGGGTCACAACTCACGCTGCCAAGTAGCCTTGGGCCAGGACAGTATGGCTATACTGCCGCACTCAACAGGGGTGGTAAACAATATGAGGCCAAGGGTTCATTTGTCATTGAGCGGCTTAACCTCGAGCAGCTCAGCCTAGTGGCCGACCATGCGTTGCTCTCCACCATAGCGCAGACTACCGGCGGCGCCCTGCTCAGTGCCGACAGCCTCGACCGCTTGCCCGAAATCCTTGCTGCACGCGACGACATCAAGACTACGATCTATTCCCATATCAGCTATACCGAGCTCCTCAATCTCCCTTGGCTCTTCATCCTCCTAGTGATCCTATTGGGTACCGAGTGGGCACTGAGAAAACTTTTCCAAGTGTGAGGGGGGAAAGTTGAAAGTTGAAAAAAATCAAAAAGTCTCGGTCGAGTTGGACCGAGACTTTGTTGTACTAGTTGAGATAAACTTTAATGTTGACATCTCCTAGGCTGATGGTTTGAAAGCATCTTGCGTACTGGAGGATGTTTTGTACGACATGCGGCGAGGGCTGCTGTACTGCTGTGCTTGCAGATTCAAAGAATGTATTCTCGTCTTCAAAGAGCTCATCGTCTTGCATCATACGCAACAGATATTGGTTATACATTAAGTTTATTGCTGAACATTGGAATGTGGCTTCCACATCTTTTGTTCGCCTATAATAACATAGAATTATATCTTTTATTGCATCAAAAATGTTAATTAACATTTAACGCTGTTGAAGGGCTCTTTATTTTGGGTGTAATAAATGTGTATTTCAATAAGTTGCGAAAAACGTTTTTCATACTTAGGGTATCATGCCAGATGGAAAAGCATCCACACAAAAATAGTTCAGCCCCGTATGCTGGAAGGTCATGCGGGGCTGAAGAGAAGGGTGAGAAACGGGCTAGTTCATCCGTTTGAAGAAATGCCACCAGCGGTTGGGTATCTCATTCTGCATGGCTTGTTGGTAGTCGTCGCGCGTACAAGGGAAAAACTGGCTATCGCCGTAGATCTTGCGCTGTTTCTCATTGTGGCAAGGTACCTTCATCCACCAACGTCCCGTGAGTTTGCTTTCGTAGAAGTCAAGGTCCAAATCTTGTTCCTCGAGGTGTACGTAATAGTGTCGGCAGCTTTCGGGGTAGAGCTGTGGGTTGTCGTGTTTGCGATGAAGGAAGCTGTCTATGAAGTACCAGAGTCCTTGCGCCACCATCTGGGTGGTTTGATTGCGATTGTCGTACAACGGGTTGAGTTCGAAGATTCCGAGGCAGTGGGTTCGGTCGCTCATGCCGGCATACTGCATAAGTTGGCAGAACTCTTCGCCATAGAAACCGTGGGCAGAGGGTTTTCCCAAGGCAGGGGCGTCGCTTTGGCGGATAGCAGACAAATCCACAGACACTAGGTCGGCATCTCGCAGGGCGGTTTCAGCAATATTCATGTCTTGCCGTACCTCGCCTAGCCGATAGGCTTCGAACTTCAGTTCATCCATGAGGTCCACATAGGACTGCCCCACAAAGTATGTTTGATAGCCGATGTTGGAATGGAAGTAGAGCACGTTGGTCGACTGCATGACGATGTCGCGCAGCCAGGTGCGAGAAGTGGTAGTGTCGTTGTTCTCTAGGTCGAAACGAGGGTCTATGGTGGTGAGGTTCATCACCTTGTTGAGGATTTCGTATGCTTTGTAGAGGGCGAATGTGAGGTCTTGGCTGCCGCCGAGGACGATTAGGGTTGCGTTCTTTGCCAGCACGGCGGCAGAGACTTGAGCAAGGGCATAATAGGTATCTTCCTGCGTTTGACCCAAGACAAGATTGCCGTAGTCGGTTATTTTGACATTTTTAGCTGGTACGGCAAGCTGGTATAGCTGGGCGCGGATTTCGTTGGGTGCGGCGGCACAGCCGGCATTGTCTTCGGCGCCGCGGTCTTCGCCGACACCGAGGATAACGATGCCGTTCTTAGGTACGGAAGGTAGGTTACCTCCAGGTACGTATACCTTGGCTACGGCACCCAGCAACAAAGTCCGCTGGCTAGGGATGAAGCCCAGCGCGTCGGGGTCGATAGGTGAAAGATATTTTTTGATGGACATCGGCGGGGGACGTTACGGTTAGAAAGTTTCGCGGATGACGTTGCCGTGGTTCTCAATAATCATCTTATAGTACCAGTCGGGGTATTTTGGCTGCATGGGGAAGGCGGGGCCGCCAGCCTCGGTGCGCTCAAATTTGCCATCTTTCTCCTTCTTGATGTTGCCGTCGATATATTTCACCAAGAGGTATTGGTCCAACTGTTTCCATTCTTTCATCATGCGCTCAGCCATGCGGTTGGAGAAATCGTTGAGTTGGATGTTCAGTTTCTCCTCGTTGTCGGCGAAGCGGGTTGACTTCTGGTCGAAGTGACCTACTTCGCGGATAAAGTATTCTTCAAGTTCGAACTGTTTCTTCTGCAGGTCGACAATCATGTCGTTGTAGCGGCTGTAGACGAAGTTGGTCACGCGGTTGAAGAGCCAGAATGCCGAGGTCTCGCTATAGGTGAGCATGTCGCCGTTGCCTTCGCGGAAGCATTCGGGGATCTTGGTGATGCCGCAGTACATGGGGCAGTAGCAGGTGCTATAGGTGTCGTCAACGCCGAACCAGATGATGCCGCCCACTTTGTCGGGCAGCCAGCCGCGGCACTGTGCCACAAAGCTGAAGCCAGTCTGCTGGGTAGAGGTGGCGCGCTCGTGGATGTAGTTTTGGCCGTCCACGGTGAAGTTCATGGGGCGCCAGCGGTAAGGACAGGCGAAAGGACCTGCACCCACATCCTGGGTCATATCCATAGCGGTGCCTTCATAGTGGTCGCGCATGAGGTTCATCACCTCTTGGACATCCACTTGGTGGTCGGGTTTGATCCAGAGGGGCAGACGCTCGGCTTTGGGGTCACCCATGGCATATTTCTCATATCTCTTCATGTTGCTGTTCACGCGGTTGAACATGGCGTAGACACGGGCGTCGCAGCCGCGGATGCCGCTGAAGGTCAAGGGTGCGTAGGTGTCGGCGAACGAGAAGTCGGCATCTTTGCCGTCGAACCAGCCGCAAGCGCGGGCATAGGTAATCACGTCGGCGCTGTAGACGCATTCCACTTCGGGTTCGTAGATGTAGTCCATGTGGTTGCTGCTGATGACGGTATGGAGGCCTTTGCCCTTAGCTTTGTTCCATTTACCCTCCTGGGGGAACTGGGTGATGCGGGCTTGGTTGGCGTGGCCGCAGACATAGCCATCGGGGATGCGGCGGGCAACCCACACGGTGCCGTCGGTATATTTGTATTTCAGCTTCTTAGCCAAGTCGGCCTGGACAGGGGCGTTGCGTTTGGCCTGAACTTCGAAGATCCACACCTCGTTGGGGTCGCAGATAGAGAAACTCTCGCCTTCGGAGCAATAGCCGTATTCTTCCATCATCTTGGCCATCCACCAGATAGCCTCGCGGGCGTTCTTGGCGCGCTGGAGGGTCACATAGATCAGCGAGCCGTAGTCGATGCCCTTCACTTCACCGGTCCAGCATTCCTCGCGGCCGCCGTAGGTGGTCTCGCCTATAGCTAGCTGGTGCTCGTTGATGTTGCCCACAACACTGTAAGTATGGGCTACTTGGGGGATTTCGAATAGTTTCTTACCGCTGTCCCAGTCCACAAGCATGAACATGGTGCCTTCGGGATAGTCGGCAGCCTTGCGGTAATACAGTTCGCCGTAGAGCACATGGCTATCGGCAGCGTAGGTAATCATGGTGCTGCCATCTTTGGTGGCACCCTTGGTGAAGAGAAAATTGGTGCAGGCCGAAGCGGTATAGCCCATCATAAGGATAGCGGCCAGCAGAGAAAGACAAAACAATTTTTTCATTGCAATAAGTGTTATATTATTATTATATATTCGTATTCAGTCCATTGCGCAAAAAGAGGGTGTTCGCATCCTAATATTTGCAAATGCAAAGATACGACTTTTTGCACAAACAACAAAATTTGAAAGGAGGAAAGATAGGAAGATTAGGATATTTGGAGATGGCAAGGCTGAGAGGATGGGAGGAGTGAGGGCAAGGATATTGAATCTCGAAAAAGTTTTTCTCACGAGCCATCTAGGGCTCCCCTATAATACAAAACAAGGCCGACAGAATGTCGGCCTTGTTTGTGTTCGTTGTGTTTCCTGAATATTATTCAGCAACTTCAGCGACGACCTCTTCGGCAGCAGCCTCAACGGCGTTGCTGTCAACGATCTCTTCAGCAACCTGCTCGGTAGCTTCGATCATGGTGTCGGTGTTTTCCTCCTCGGCGGGAGTGTTGTTGCAAGCTGCGAAGGCGAACATGCCGGCGACAGCCATAAGGAACATTACTTTTTTCATCTCTTTGATTTTTTAAAAGTTATCTTTACTAGTTGATTAAAATTTTCGTTTGTTTGTTGTTTGATTTATCGACCTTTTTTTGGTTCCTAAATCGATTGCAAAAGTACTACATTTTCAGAGACTAAAAAGAAAAAAAATGTCAAAAAATCTTAACTTGACTACAAAATGTTAAAATTCAAAATGTTAAAATTGCAATTTTTTTTGTTAGTATCCTTCTTTTCGTCTTGAAATTCAGACTTTTTTGTGTTGAAATCTCCGTTTTGAACTTCTTTTTTGCTACTATTTTTCGCTTTTTTGTCGCTATTTTAGTGCACGAAAATACATTATATATATTAGGGCAGGGGCACAAGGCCGTTGAAGCCCATGAAAGCCATGGCGAGGATGCCGGCGGTGACGAGGGCAATAGGCACGCCTTTCATGCCGCGGGGCACTCCGGTGAGGTCTAGCTGTTCGCGGATGCCGGCGAAGATGACCAGTGCGAGGGTGAAGCCGATGGCGATGCTGCCTGCGTAGACCACACTTTCGAGAAGGTTCATGCCTTTCTGGATGACTAGGATGGCCACGCCGAGCACGGCGCAGTTGGTGGTGATGAGGGGGAGGAAGACGCCCAGAGTCTGATAGAGAGCGGGGGCAATCTTCTTAAGGATGATCTCAACCATCTGCACGAGACCGGCGATGACGAGGATGTAGGCGATGGTTTGGAGGTACTCGAGGTGTAGCGGCGCGAGCACGTAGTTGTTGATAAGGAAAGTGACCAGCGTGGCGAGGAGCATGACGAACAGGACTGCGCCGCCCATGCCTAAAGAACTTTTCACATCCTTGCTGACACCGAGGAAAGGACAGATGCCAAGGAACTGTGCCAACACAACATTGTTGACGAAGATGGCTCCGATGATAAGAGCAAACATATTGATTGCCATAATATTATTTATATTTTAATATTTAAAATACGAATTAATTTGAACTGCAAAGATACAAAAAGTTTTTTATATATGAAGTTTTTTTCAAAGATTTAGAGATTGGAAGGTTGGAACGGCTCCCAGAGGAAGGTCAAAAATCTCGCTCTCTAGACTGGAGCATGAAGGATTCCACTGGACCTCGATAGCGTTACGCAGTACGCCGCACGGAGTAAGGCGAGCGGAGAACCCGTCATCGACTGAAGGGAGATAAGATTTGGGGCTAGGTGGTTTGATGTATTGAGTTTTATTGGATTGTTGACTCATATCATTGGGGGCTATTCCTCGAGGGGCTCGATCACATTGTCTCCAAGGACAACGCGGTAGCGGCGGCCGTCGGGGGTTAGGAAGAAGGCATGAAGGTAGTCTACGTCAATGTTGAGGTTGTCGGGGGTAAAGAAGTCGAGGTTGGCTTCGCTGACTTGGGTCTCGCCCCAGCTGGCAGCGGTCACGGGGTAGCGGCCTTTGACTTGGAAGACATGGCCATCGCTGTCGGCAAAATTGAAATTGTTGACCCAGGAGCAGAAGTCGATAAACATGACATCTGACGACAGCATGATGCGAACGATGTCGCCGTTGCGCTGGAGGGTGTACTTAGGCATCGGCCCCTCATAGATGGAAGCAATGAACTCGATGGTCTGTTGCACCTTTTCGTCTGTCATCTCTTTGACATCGATGATGCGCTCGGCGCCAGCCAGCATAGGTTCTTTGAATGAGCATCTGTTGCTAGCCTTCCTGTTGCCAGCATTCTGTTTGTTGCCATCCTTTCTTGAAAACAGATCTGAAAAGAATCCCATGTTTTTTTATTTTTAAAATGTTTGACAATGAGTTTTGCTTATTTCACGACTTTAATAACTTCTCCGTGATCTTTCACGATGGCGCGGTAGAACCAATCGGGGTAGGGGGGCATGCTGGGATATTGCACCACGCCGGTCTCGGTGGTGAGTATGTGGCCGTCTTTCTCCTGCTTGATGTTGCCGTCGATGTACTTGGTGAGGAGGAGGATGTCGAGTTGTTTCCATGCCACCATCATCTCTTGGGCATAGTCGGCGCTGAGCTGGTTGATTTTCCTCTCGAGGTATAGGTTGCGGCTGTCGTCGTCGCCGATGACGATATTGTCCTTCTCGACCTGGGCAATCCACTTGTCCTCGAGCTGTTGCTGGACTTTTTGTACATCCTGGATCATCACGTCATAGCGCAGGTAGCAGAAATTGGCCACGCGGTTGAAGAGCCAGAAGGCTGCCGTCTCGGAGTATTGGCTCATGGAGCCGTTGCCGGCACGGAAGCAGAGGGGTATTTCGGTGAGGCCGCAATACATGGGGCAGTAGCAGGTACTGTAGGTGTCGTCGACACCGAACCACAGTACGCCGCCCATCTTATTGGACGAGAATCCTTTGCGGCACTGGGCCACGAAGCTGAAGCCAGTCTGCTGGGTAGAGGTGGCGCGCTCGTGGATATACTGCTGGCCGTCGACGGTGAAGTTCATCGGTCTCCAGCGGTAGGGGCAGTGGAAGGGGCCGGCGCCCACATCTTGGCTCATGTCCATGGGGGTGCCTTCAAAGTGGTCGCGCATGAGGTTCATCACCTCGTGGAGGGTAATCTTGTGGTCGGGTTTAACCCAGAGGGGGAGGCGGGGAGCCTCGAGGTTGCCCATTGCGTAGTCGAGATAAGGAGCCATGTCGGGGTTGACGCGGTTGAACATGGCGAAGACGCGTGCGTCGCAGGCACGTGCGCCGCTGAATGTGAGTGGGTTGTAGGTGTCAGCAAAGCTGAAGTCAATATCCTTGCCGCGATACCAGCCCTGCTTGCGGGCGAAGCTGACGACGTCGGCGCTATAGACGCATTCCACTTCGGGCTCGTCGATGTAGTCGAGGTGTTCGCTGCTGATGTATTTGTGGAGACCTTTGCCGCGGGCTTTGTTCCATTTGCCATATTCCTGTGGGAACTGGGTGATGCGAGCCTGGTTGGCGTGGCCGCAGACATAGCCTTCGGGGATGCGGCGGGCTACCCAGACGGCACCCTGCTCGTCGCCCTTGTCGATGATCTCGTATATCCACACCTCGTCGGGGTCGCAAAGCGAGAAGCTCTCGCCGCCATTGCAATAGCCGTAGGTGCGTGTCAGCTCGTCCATGACCTTGATGGCCTCGCGGCAGTTTTTGGCGCGCATGAGGGTGACATAGATGAGGTTGCCGTAGTCGATGCCGGCCTTGTTGCCATGCTCTAGTTCGGCACGGCCGCCCCAGGTGGTCTCGCCGATGGCGAGCTGGTGCTCGTTGATGAAGCCGACAACGTTGTAGGTGTGCGCGGGCTGCGGGATGGAGAGGAGGTAGCGCAGGTTGCCGTAGTCGTAGATGTCGAGCATCTCGCCGGGCTGGTGGTCGGCGGCGGGGCAGTGGCGTAGCTGGCCGTAGCGGATGTGCGAGTCGGCGGCGTAGGTAATCATCGTGCTGCCGTCGGCGGTGCTGCCTTTGGTGAAGAGAAAATTGGTGCAGGCATGGCTGACACCCCCCTGCAGGCCGAGGAATGCCAGCAGGATTGTGGCTGAGAGAATCTTTTTCATGACAATATGATGCATTATTGTTTCAGTCGTTTAGCGGTTTGAAATAATTTGCAAAAATACAAAAAAAAATGGATATATCAATATATAAAATATTTTTCGTAATTTTGCAGTGTCAAATATTAATAGAAATAGGCTATGGACAAGGTTGCGGAAAACCCTTTAAAAAACCGTCAGACAAAGGATTTGGTGGTTATGGTGGCACTGATGGTCACCTTCTATATCACGGCCAATGTGATGGCAGTGAAGCTCATCTGTGTCGGTGGCGTGACGATATTCGACGCCGGCACCATTGTGTTCCCCATCACCTACATGCTGGGCGACGTATTTACTGAGATGTGGGGCTTCCGCACCACGCGCAAGATTATTTGGCTCACCTTCGTGTGCCAGGTTTTGTTTGCCCTCTTTGCCTGGGTGGGCACACTGCTTCCCTATCCTCCCGAAACAGCCGAAACGGCTGCTGCCTATAGTCAGGTGTTAGGCTTCGTTCCACGCATCATGGTGGCATCGCTTACCGCCTTCCTGGTGGGCGAACTGACCAATTCGTGGAGCTTCGAGCGCATTCGCAAGCGCACCAACGGCCGCTACCTCTGGATGCGCACCATCGGCTCCTCTGTGGTGGGGTTTGTCTTGGACACCACCCTCTTCGTCTGCATCGCCTTCTGGGGCGTGGTGCCTGGCAAGGACATCCTCTCCATGATTCTCATCCAGATTGGTGTCAAGCTGGCCATCGAAGCACTCGCCTCCACGCCGATGGCCTATCTTATCATCGCACGATTGAAAAAACATCTTTAATATATATGGTATGGAACTAAATGAATCTCTCAAAAATCTAGTTTTCGACAAGAGCGACCTCAAGCAGGAAGTGTATTCCGCAACCAAGGAGGCCTTCGAGCTGTTCCGCTCGACGATGCGCGAGATGATAACCCTTTTCCAAGAACGCACCAAACAGGAAGGACGTCAGGTGCGCTTCGAATTTGCCGACCATGGCGACTTTGAGTTCGAGGTCAAGTTCGCGGGCGATGTGCTTCTATTTGTGATGCACACCAACGTGTTTGAGTTCTCCCGCGACCACCAAGTGATGAAATCGCCCTATATCCGCGAAGATAGCCGTCGGTCCTACTGCGGCATGATTCGCATCTACAATTTCTTGGCCGACTCGTTCCTCTACCAACGTGACCAAGATTTGGGATATATGATTGGAAGAGTGTTCGTTAACTTCGAAAAGCACTACTTCATCGAGGGCAAGCGCGAATTGGGAATGCTGTACAATAACTTCAATACTTCGCTGATTTCCAGCGAGTCAGTGCAAAACATCATAGAGTCCGCTATTGAGTATACTACAAATTTTGATTTATTAACACCTCCATACGACGAAATGAAGCTAGTGTCAGTAGGTGAAATGAGGTCGGATTTCGATAAAAAATCACTTACCACTGGTAAGCGCTTAGGATTTCGTTTTCAAGCAGATACAGATTAATTAACAAGTTTGTTCACCGAAAAAAGTGAAAAAATATTTTGCTAATCCAAAAAAAGTTGGTAATTTTGCACCCGCTTTTGAGAGACAAGAGAGCAAAATTTGGTCCGTTCGTCTAGCTGGCCCAGGACGTAAGATTTTCATTCTTAAAATCGCGGGTTCGAATCCCGCACGGACTACAACTTAATAAAGGTATTAAAAGAATATGGCACATCACAAGTCTGCAAAAAAAAGAATTCGTTCCAACGAAAAAAGAAGAGTCGAGAATCGTTACTACGCCAAGACTATGCGCAACGCCCTGCGTGATTTCCGCGCTCTGGAAGACAAGGCAGTTGCTGTTGAGAGAATGCCCAAGATGGTCTCCATCATCGACAAACTGGCAAAGCGCTCTGTCATCCATAAGAACAAGGCTTCCAACCTGAAGTCCAAGCTTATGAAGCAGGTCAACGCCATGTAATCCACACGATTCTACAGAATATAGAGAGCCGAGGTCGTCACGATTTCGGCTCTCTACTTTTTTTGCCTCTATTTCCCGACTCACCTACTTGTTTTTCTGCTTTGCCTTCGTTTTCCCCTCCCTCGTACCTTTCTTTTCTAATAAAGCCAGCATTGGAGTTGATAAAAGGGAGCATGAAGTTGATTGGGTGATATCCCAGTCTCAGAGACCCATGTTTTCCCACTTTGCCCGGCATGGCTTTTATGTCATTTTGTACCAAAAGAACCCCAAAAAATGATATCATCTTCGCAAATGCTGTCAGTCAATATTATAACATCTGCTTGTTGATAATTGTTGATAACTCTATAGTTGATAATACAAAATATTGTCGTAATTTAGCATCCTCAAATTTTGAGAACAAAATAAGATAAACTATTGTATATAACTATTATAAATTAATTTTGCAGCTATGCAGGGCGACATGTTTTTAGATTTTGGCGACGATAATCAGTCGCATAAACAAAAGGAATATACCCAGTATAATCCCGAAGATATTATGCGCGCTTCGACCGAGTATTTCGGTGGCGAAGAATTGCCTGCCAATGTCTGGATGAACAAGTATGCCCTCCGTGATGACGACAAGATATACGAACTCACTCCCGACATGATGCACCATCGCATTGCCTCGGAGTTCGCCCGCATCGAGCAAAATTATTCCAATCCCATGTCGGAGGAGACTATTTACGGCCTGCTGAAGGATTTCAAATACATCATCCCCCAAGGCAGTCCCATGTCCGGCATCGGCAATGACTTCCAAGTGGTGTCGCTCTCCAACTGCTTCGTCATTGGCAACAACGGCAATAGCGATTCCTACGGCGGCATCATGAAGATCGACCAAGAGCAGGTGCAGCTCATGAAGCGCCGTGGCGGCGTAGGTCACGACCTCACCCATATCCGCCCCGCTGGCAGCCCTGTCAAGAACAGTGCCCTCACATCCACCGGCATCGTCCCCTTCATGGAGCGCTATAGCAATACCACCCGTGAGGTGGCTCAAGGCGGCCGCCGTGGAGCCCTCATGCTCTCCATCAGCATCAAGCACCCCAATGCCGAGCAGTTTATCGACGCCAAACTCGAACAGGGCAAAATCACCGGTGCCAACGTCTCCGTCAAGATTACCGACGAGTTCATGGAGTGCGTTCGCAGTGGCAAACCTTTTGTGCAGCAATATCCCGTTGACTCCAAGAATCCCATCGTCAGCCAGGAAATTGATGCCAAGGCCCTTTGGAACAAGATTATCCACAATGCGTGGGCTTCGGCCGAACCTGGCGTGCTTTTCTGGGACACCATCCTCCGCGAGAGCGTGCCTGACTGCTATGCCGACTTCGGCTACCGCACTGTCAGCACCAACCCCTGCGGCGAGATTCCGCTATGCCCCTATGACAGCTGCCGCCTCATCGCCATCAATCTATATAGTTATGTAGAGAACCCCTTCACACCCGGGGCTAAGTTCAATTTCGACCTCTTCCGCGACCATGTCATGAAGGGCCAGCGCTTGATGGATGACCTCATTGACCTCGAGCTTGAGAAAATCAACAAGATTCTAGCCAAGATCGAAGCCGACCCCGAGAACGACGACATCAAAAGTGTGGAACGCAACCTTTGGCTAAACATCAAGATGAAGTGCCTCGAAGGTCGCCGTACCGGTTTCGGCATCACCGCCGAAGGCGACATGCTGGCAGCCATGGGACTGCGCTATGGTTCCGAAGAGGCTATCGAGTTTTCTGTGGGTGTGCATCGTGCATTGGCTTGCGCAGCCTATCGCTCCAGTGTCGTCATGGCTAAGGAGCGTGGCGGATTCCCTCTCTACGATGCCAACCGCGAGAAACTCAACCCCTTCATCCAGCGTCTCGCTGCCGCCGACCCTGAACTCTATGCAGAAATGGTGAAGAACGGCCGCCGCAACATTGCATTGCTCACCATCGCCCCCACGGGTACTGTGAGCATCTGCACCCAGACCACCTCGGGTATTGAGCCTGTCTTCCTCGTCAGCTACAAGCGTCGCAAGAAGATCAACCCCAACGACAAAGATACCTCCAAGCATAAAATTATCAAGGATGAGAGTGGCGACTACTTCGAAGAGTACAACGTCATCCATCCCAAGTTCATCGACTGGCTCAAAGTCAACGGCTATAGCCACGAGGAGATTGACCAGCTCGATGACAAGGAACTTGATGCCCTCATCGCCGAATCGCCCTATTACAAGGCCACCTCTGCCGACATTGACTGGGTGAGTAAGGTCAAGATGCAGGGCGCCATTCAGAAGTGGGTCGACCACAGTATTTCCGTCACTGTCAACATCCCAGAAAAGACTTCGGAGGAAATAGTAAGCACAATCTATCAGACGGCTTGGGAGTCGGGCTGCAAGGGCTGCACTATCTATCGCGAAGGCTCGCGCAACGGCGTCCTCGTCTCCAAGAGCGAGGCCAGCAAGTGCCAAGAGCTGCACTTCCTTGAAAACAAGGCTCCCAAGCGTCCCAAGAAACTGGAGGCAGAGGTGGTGCGTTTCAAGAACGACCGCGAGGACTGGATTGCCGTCGTCGGCATGTACGAAGGCCGCCCTTATGAGATTTTCACTGGTAAGGCCGAAAGTTTCGTGTTGCCCAAATGGGTGGAAAAAGGCTACGTCATCCGCGTCAAAGAACCTGGTCAGGAGCATGCTCGTTACGATTTCCAATTCACCGACCAGGATGGCTACCATGTCACCATGGAGGGTCTCTCGCGCATGTTCAAGCAAGAATATTGGAACTATGCCAAGCTCATCAGCGGCATCCTGCGCCACGGTATGCCCATCATCAACGTGGTAGACCTTATCGGCAAGCTGAACTTCGACGTCGACAGCATTACCACCTGGTCCAATGGTGTTGCTCGCGCCTTGAAACGTTACATCAAAGATGGCACCGAAACGGGAGAAACTTGTCCTGATTGTGGCGCTAAGATCATCTACACCAGCGGTTGCAAGAGTTGTCCCAACTGCGGCTGGTCCAAATGTGGTGGTTGATGTCCATTGATAGGATACCAATTGGCCACATTCATTATTTTAGGCAGACTTAATACATTTGATATCCCGAAAAAGGCTCCGTCATGGAGCCTTTATTCATTTTGCCATTCTTTAGGTACTTTCTTTGAAACTAATGAATGGGTAAGGTTATAGGTTTATTATTGAATTTATTTTTCTACAATCCAAAAAAATGTCGTAAATTTGCATTCACAAATCTTACTAATGGTTGCATCTACTAAATAGAAAAAACTCATTACCCATTATGAATGATTTTGCCGCAATAGATTTTGAGACAGCCAACTGTGAGCGCACGAGTGTTTGTAGTGTTGGCGTTGTGATATACCGCGATGGCGAGAAGGTTGATGATTTTTATTCCCTCATCAAGCCCGAGCCGGACTATTATAACTATTGGTGCACGCAGGTTCATGGTCTCACCGCCGAGGACACTGCAGATGCTCCTGTCTTTCCCGAGGTGTGGGCGCAAGTGGAGGCATTGTTGGAGAAGCACGGTATCGAGGGGGTGAGCAGCATGAACGGCTGCCGCGGACTTCCTTTGGTTGCCCACAACAAAGCCTTCGACGAGAACTGCTTGAAAGCCGTCTTCGGCTGCTATCAGATGGACTATCCCGACTACGACTTCCGCTGCACCCTTATCAAGAGCCGCCAGCTCTGGCCCGAAATCCGCCACAACCTCGACATCATCGCTGCCCGCTGCGGCTACGACCTCCAAAACCACCACCACGCCCTAGCCGACGCCGAAGCCTGCGCCGCCATCGCGGTGAAGATATTGTGAAATGGACACAAGTATCATTGAGATGGATTATCATGAATTAGGAGATGCAGCTTGCAGTCCTGCCGACTACTCGAAAGCAATTGAGTGTTACACTCATGCCATTGAAGGGGAGAGAAGAGACCTAGTCGTTTTCTATGTCAATCGTTCCTCACTTTATTACCGGGGGTTGAATACGAAAACTTTCCAGCGCGAAAAGCAAAATTCCTGGCTGGGATATTCCTTTGAGGAGATTAATTTGTCCAACAATTCAAAAACCTCGAAAGATATCTTGGGAAATATTGTAATATGAATTAATAACCATCCCTATGTCTACAACTCTTATTACTAACTCCGACCACTACTCCCGCGTCTTGGCGCATTGCGCCGAGGTGAGGGAGGCGCTGTGGATTGGGACGGCGGATATCAAGGACGCATATGTAAAACAGAAGGGGCAGATGGTGCCTTTCCTCAAGGTGCTGGCACAGCTGGTGAAGAGGGGAGTGGATGTGCGGCTGATTCATGCCAAGGAACCAGGACCCGCCTTCCGCGAGGATTTCGACAAGTATCCCATCCTTTGGGATGGGATGGATCGGGTGCTCTGCCCCCGCGTGCATTTTAAGATGATCATCTTCGACTGCAAGGAGGCCTATGTCGGCAGCGCCAACCTCACGGGTGCCGGCATCGGCATGAAGGGCGATGGTAGTCGCAACTTCGAGACGGGCATCCTCACCGACGACCCCGACCTCGTGGCTCAGGCCATGGACCAGTTCGACGATGTCTTCATCGGCCGCCACTGCAAAGCCTGCCAGCGCAAAGAGTTTTGCGGGGATCCAATATCTATTAAGTTATAACAATATATCTATACAGTATTCTTCATGGCCTTTCTAGACTCAAAGGCAATAATTACGCTCTTTTTGCGTTAATCCTTTATTAGATCTCTGATATGAAAAGGTACATCCCCTCACAAACTGATTCTTTCCGTCTATTGAACGATGGCGGTGTAAATATTGAAGAGTATCAGTATGTGGTTATCAATTAATTTTATATTATGCTGACATGGTCTTTTTTATTGGGCCCCGTTGTGGGTGGCGTCATTGGAGGCTTTACCAACAAAGTGGCTATCAAGATGCTTTTCAGACCTTACAACGAGGTTAAGATTGGCAAGGTACATGTGCCTTTCACTCCGGGTATCATCCCGAAAGAGAAGGCTAACATTGCCCGCGAGATAGGAAAGGCGGTGAGCTTAGAGTTGCTGAATGGCGATGTTCTTGGGAAGACGTTGCTATCAGATGAGATGTTGGACAAGATTGACCAGTCGCTAGATCGGTTGATATACAACTTGCTGAACGACAATCGCAGCGTGCGTCAATGGGCAGAGCAGTATCTCTCGCATGAGGAACTGTCGCAGCTGGTGTCGCAGACGGAGGGTGACTTGACGAAGATGATTTGCATGAAACTTTCGGATGAAGCCATCGGCGACACGGTGGCAAATATGGCAATAGATCATGCCTTGTCGCAGTTGCGCTCAGAGGGATTTTTTGCCCGGTTGGGTGCCACGATTTTGGAGTCGATGCGTGAGAAGGCGACCGACTTGCTGGCACGCAACATCAATGGAATGCTGCACGATAATTCGGCTGACATCGTGGGCAATTTGCTCCAGAAGGAGGGCGAACGGTTGCTGGCGCTACCGGTGTGCCGCATCTTTGAAGGCAAGGAAGCCCAGTTGGCGAAACGTAAGGAGACGGTGAAGAATATTTATTGTAAGGTTGTTGGCGAAAATCTGCCTAAAATTTTGTCGGCTATTAATTTGCAGAAAGTGATTGAAGACCGCATCAACGACATGGATATGGCGCAAACGGAAAAAATCATCTTGGATGTCGTGGATAAGCAGCTGAAGGCATTAGTGTGGTTTGGCGTGCTGCTTGGTTTTTTGCTTGGTTTCTTGACAAATATTATCTAGGGATGACTATGGATTATTCCTCACGGAAATGTGGAGTCCATAGGGTTGCATGGGTTCGGCAGTGACGCCGAAGACTTGGGCGATGTTAGTGGGAGTGAGACCCTGGGCAATACTCCCCTGATAGTGGATGGAGCCTTGGTGGAGCAGCAATAGCTGGTCGCAGTATTGCAGTGCCATATTGAGGTCGTGGATGACTAGGAGGATGGTCTTGTGCTGCAGGCGGTTGATGCTGCGCAGCAGCTCGAGTATTTCGAATTGGTGTGCGATGTCGAGGTTGGAGATGGGCTCGTCGAGAAGCATGATAGGGGTCTGTTGCGCCAGCGCCCGTGCCAGCATGACGCGCTGTAGTTCGCCGCCGCTCATCTCGCTGGGCTTGGCAAAGCGCAGCTGCCAGGTGTGGGTGAGCTTCATGCAGTCTTCCACAATTTTCCAATCCTCTTCTGATTCGTTTTGTAGGCGGTGTTGGTAAGGGTTGCGCCCCATGAGGACAGTCTCGAAAGCCGAAAATTCGAAATCGGTCTGCGGATGTTGGCGGACAAAACTGATTTGTTGTGCCAGTTGACGTGCTGAGTAGTCAGAAACCTTCTTGCTGGCGATGTATACCTCGCCCTCTTGAGGAGTCAGAAGTCCCGCGATGAGTCGCAGCAGCGTGGTCTTGCCACATCCATTGGCACCCATGACGGCATAGAAGGAGCCTTCCTCGATGTCGGTATCGATGTGGTAGAGGACAGGTTTGTCGGCATAGCGGCAAGAGATGTTGCGGAGAGAAATCATCTAGAAGGTTTTTTTATTTTTGTACAACAATGCGATGAACAGTGGCGCGCCGACGAGGGCAGTGAGGCTGCCGACAGGCAGCTCGGAGGGGATGAGAAGCGTGCGCGCCAAAGTGTCGCAGAGCAGTAAAAAGAGTCCGCCGAGGAGGATGGAATAAGGCACAATCTTTCGGTTGTCGGGGCCGAAGATGAGGCGCACGCAGTGGGGAACCACTAGTCCGACGAAACCTATGACGCCGCAGACTGAGACGCAGAAAGCCACCATGAGGGTGGTGGCGACAAGCAGTACTTTCTTGACGCGCTCAACCTCGACACCGAGGCTTTTGGCTGTTTCGCTGCCAGCGAGTAGCAGGTTGAGATCGCGGCAGTAGTAGCGCACCACGATGATGCCGATGGCCACAACAGGGGATACGATAGCCACATCTGTCCATGTGGCAGAGGCAAAGCTGCCCATGGTCCAAAAAATGATGCTGTCCATCTTGTCCTGCCGTAGTACCATGAGGAATGAGATGACTGCAGAGATGAGGAAGGTGATGCAGACGCCGGTGAGCAACAGTGTAGTGGTGTGCATGCGGTTGCCGATGGAGGCGATGCGGTAGATGGCGACAATGGTGAGCAGTCCAGTGGCTAATGCACAGGCACCCACTCCTAGCAGGTACGCTTCGAGTCCCAGCAGGATGGCGATGGCCGCACCCAGCGAGGCTCCCGAAGAGATGCCGAGGACGTATGGATCGGTGAGGGGGTTGCGGAAGATGGATTGGTAGGCAGCGCCGCAGACGGAGAGGGCTGCACCCACGGTGACTGAAAGAAGGATGCGTGGCATGCGGATGTTCCAAAAGATAGGCGACTGCCACATCTCATGCCAGCCGAAATGCACTGCGCCGACCATGGCACAACCAAGCATCGCTGCAAGCAGCAGGAGTAGGAGCAGTGGCAACAGCCACTTGTGGAAAGATGGGCGTGGTGTTGTCACAGCGTCAAGCTAGCAGGTCGCGCATGGTGAAGCAGCCTTTTTTGCCGATAAGGAACTCGGCGGCGAGGATAGCACCCAGTGCCAAGCCTTTGCGGCTCTTGGCGGAGTGTGAGAGGGTGATGGTGTCAATGTCGCTGTCGTAGACCACCTCGTGGATTCCTGGCACCTCACCTTGGCGGATGGCTGTGATGGGAATGGAATTGTTGGGAGCAGGCTGGCCCTCGTTGAGGTGCCAGTCGTCGGCTTCGTCGAGTTCGTCAATGATGTCGTTAGCAAGCGTGATAGCAGTGCCGCTGGGGGCATCGAGTTTGTGGATGTGGTGGGTCTCGGTGATACTGACGCGGTAGCCATCCTGGCCATTCATGAGGGCTGCAAGGCGGCGGTTGAGGTCGAACATGATGTTCATGCCGATGCTGAAGTTGGAGGCGGTGAAGAGGGCCTGTCCGCGTTCGTTGCAATCGTGGGTAACGCTTTCAAGTTGGTCGTACCAGCCCGTAGTACCCACGACAATGGGAATGGCGAGATCGAAGCAACGCATGATGTTGGCCACGACGGTGGCGGGAGTGGAGAACTCGATAGCCATGTCGCAGTGGCGCAAGTCATCCAGCTTGTCCATCCAGTCGTCCTCGTCATCGATGGTGACGCCGATGGTGTGTCCGCGTTCAATGGCAAGAGCCTCAATGGCTTTACCCATTTTTCCGTATCCTAGAAGAGCGATTTTCATTGACAGTATTGTTTCAATTTGAAGATGCAAAGATACATCTTTTTTTTGGAATACAAGAAAAAAAACGGGAGGTACTCAACTGAGTGTCTCCCGATTGGTGGAGTATACCGGGCTCGAACCGGTCACCTTTAGATTGCGAACCTAACGCTCTACCAAATGAGCTAATACCCCATTGTGGCTTTTTTGAATTGAAAAAAGGCTCCTGTTTAGGAGCCTCTCGGTGGAGTATATCGGAGTCGAACCGATGACCTTTTGACTGCCAGTCAAACGCTCTAGCCACCTGAGCTAATACCCCTTGCTTTTTGTTTGAAAGCGGGTGCAAAAGTACGACTTTTTTTTCAATCAGCAAAAAAAAATCGTCACTTTTTTCTTTTATAATTGATTATCAGTATTGTTTTTCAATCTTACGTTAGAGTTGGCATGTTGCAAAATCTTCCTTTTATATGCTTTATGTGACAATTTTGACCTTTTGCAGACTGCCAATATTGATGTTAAGGTGGGTTCCTTAAAAATTCCAAGTAAATCCCTCAAATGGGTTCTCCCTGTCGAAGTTTTGCTGTTGCGACATTTCCTGTAGGCGGCGGATGCGGCGGATTCCCCATTTCCACATCTTGATGTCAAACCCGATGAACAGCATTAGTAGTACAGCCGACACCAATTCTGCGCCATGATCCATGCTTTCAGGAATCATCAGCAACGAGTCGAAAGAGCCGTGGAGAAGCATGGGGATGAAAAATGCCTTGAAAATGTTTTTTGAACGGTGTTGTCTGTCGAACTTGGCGAGGGCGAAGTAGTATCCCATCATGACGCCGAAGAGGAAATGCCCTGGTACCGAGAGCACCGCACGCACAGAGCCTGTGGCAATGGCGCTGGCGAAACTGTCTTGGCAGACGACGTAGGCAATGTTTTCGAAACAGGCAAAGCCCAATGAAACGAAACAGGCATAGACGATGCCGTCGAAATATTCGTCAAACTCGCTGCTTTTCCATATTGCCCAACTCAGCATCAGCAGCTTGCAGAGTTCTTCGCAACAGCCGGCCACGATGAAGCCCGTGTAGGCTCCGCTGATGATGGGAAAGGGTGGCGTGAAGAGGCTCAGCACCGACTCCATGACCCCGGCGGGGATGATGGCCAAGGCTCCAAAGATGAATGCTTTCAGTAGCTTCCCAAAGGGCTCTTTCTCAACTTTGTCCTGCTTGTATACCACCCCTGCCAGCACGAGGACTGGCAGTATGGCTAGGAGTATGAGGGTGATATTCATAATTAGTATATGTGATTTTGATTTGCAAAGATACAATATTTTTTCCGATTATCAGTTTTTTTTATCATGAGACCCTCTTATGCCGACTATTGTAAGGCCATTTTCGGCCACAAAGTACAGAAACTGACTGTCGACGCAGGTTTTGGCTGTCCCAATCGTGATGGCACCCTTGGCACTGGTGGCTGCACATTCTGCAATAATGCTGCCTTTGTTCCTGCCTACTGTCAGCCATCTAAGCCCATAGCACAGCAGATAGACGAGGGTATCAAGTTCCATGGCCATCGTGCCCAAAGTGATGACTACCTTGTCTATTTTCAAGCCTATTCCAACACTTATGCACCGCTCTATGTCTTGCGGCAACGCTATGAGGAGGCATTGGCACATCCACAGGTACGCGGACTTATCATTGGTACGCGTCCCGACTGTGTGGATGACGAGAAGTTAGATTTTCTTGCTTCTCTTGCCGAAAATAGCTATATTATGGTGGAGTATGGCATTGAGAGTTGCTATGACCGCACCCTCCAGCTTTTGAATCGAGGACACGGCTATGCCTGCTCGGTGAAGGCCGTCGAAGCGACCGCGCAGCGCGGCATAGCCTGTGGAGGTCATCTTATTTTAGGGTTGCCTGGAGAGAGTCGACAGGAGATACTAGCTGAGGCCGACATGCTTTCGAAACTGCCTTTGACATTTCTTAAATTGCATCAACTGCAACTGCTGCGAGGTTCCCAAATGGCAGCGGACTATGATGCAAATCCTGCAAGTGTGCCGCCCCCCTTTGCGTTGGAGGATTATGTGGCGTTGTTGCGTGAGTTTATGAATCACTTACGAGAAGATATCGTGGTAGAGCGTGTTGCTAGTGCAGTCCCGCTCTTTCATCAAGCCGTACCCGAGCGGGGGTGGCATCATGCCGACGGTACTCCTGTCAAGCCTTCTGAAGTGTACAGAATGGTTTTTGAATCATAATCTTGAGATGCTTATACCAAATCATCGAAAAATGGCAAATCCATTGTCGATAAGGTAGTTTTGCACCAGTAGCAAAAGAGGTGGCTTGTGCATTAAGTGTTGGCTGTGCTATTAGCGGCTTCGCGATATTTGCGCGAGATGGGGAGCTTCGTGTCGCCTAGAAGCAAGCTGTCGGCTGTGGTGCCTGTGATGGCGCTACGGTTGACGAGGTAGGAGCGGTGGATGCGCACGAAACTCTCTCCGAGAATTCGTTCCCATTGCGAGATGGGGGTCTTGTTGCGGAATTTTCGTTCCTGCGTGGCATAAATCCACACCTCTGTGTCGTTGCTTTCTACATAGCGTATTTCGGCAATCGGCAACGTGATGCTGCGGCGGTTGCTGACAAAGGTGATATGCTTAAGCGTGTCGGGGTAGCGCCTCTTTAGCCAGCGGCTCAAGAACATGTCGCCGGCAACGATGTTGGCCAGCAGCAGGAGGATGAAGATGGGGTTGACCAAAATATTGGGCACGTCGGGGATGCCTCCCACCTGTTGCTGGAAATAGAGCAGCACCATGTTGGCGAGTATTATCAGCAGCAATTCGCCTACCAGTATTCCAAGCACGAGGAAGAGGATGTCTCTCCAAGGAGGGGTGGAGGAATGGCCGATAGCCTTGGGCCAGAAAAAGCGGGCGCACAATGAGCCAGGCAAAAACATACATGCCAAAAACAACGCCTCTGAGAAGCTGTAGGAGAGGCTAGACAGCACCAAGGCCACCGCCAATAGGGCAGCGAACCAATATAAAAGCGTGAATAGCAGACGTTTTATGTGCATGGGCGAAGTGCGTTTCGTTATGCAAAAATACAAAAAAAATGGCATTCACAACCCCTTTTTCCTATGTCGAAACCCGCTGTAAGGGGTTTTTACTCCCAATAAGGGGTTTTGAATGTGCGCCATTTCAGAAAATTGTAGTAATTTTGCACCGTCATTTCAAAATCATTGTTCAACATTAAAATCATTGTTATCATGAACACCATTTCTCAACTTTTCATGGAAGGCGGTCCCTTGTGGATGTCACTTATCACCATTATGCTGGTGGCATTGTTTTTTGCAGCTTGGAAAGCACCGGCTTGGGTCAAGGAGGTTGGCATCGCCGCCTTGGTCATCGGTCTTTTCAGCCTCTTGCTAGGTCTCGACCAGATGTTTGCCTGGCTTCGCGACATGCCCGTTGATGAGCACACCAGCATCATGATGTACGGTGGGCTCAAGTGTGCCATCGTGCCATTGCTCTATGGCTTGATTGTCTATTTTGTTTCGTTGGTGCTCCGCGTCATCCAGAAACCGCGCATCTAACGCTTCTAGAGGCCGCATGCTGCGTATTACAGCATGACAGAAAAAGCTAGCGGGCTTCGCATCTCCTCCGTTCTCATTTATGTCCATGAGGAGTCGCGTAGCCCGCTATCTATCAATATGGTAAAGTTTAAGGTATATTGCCCTATCAAGGAATCCAGCGGCGGTTGATTTCTTTTACCATGCCCTGTTCCACTACCACGCGGGTGTTCAGTGGGCACCAGGTGCTGCGGTAGCCTTCGAGGCTCTCGAGATACTGCTTTTGATTGCTGGAGATGGTGTCGATGGGGTCGTCTGGATTGTCCCCGCAGTCAATCACTACTAGGTCTTCTGCCAACGGCAGTTCCACCTTTCCCAATTCGCTGTATAGCGAGTGGTCGTCCATCTGAACGGCCCTGTAGGTGCCGCCCTCATAGCCTTGCAGCCATGCGCCGCCCTCTTCCAGTCCGCCGTTGATGCACAGGGTGCCGTTCATTTCTTCCAGGGTCTCCACGACCATCCTTTGGCCGTCGTAAATCAAGGTGTCGCCTATTTGCAACTGGCTGATCTCAACGGCATCGTAGAGGTCTTCGCTGAAGAGGGTCATCTTCAGGTTGCCGCCCATCCAGTTGAAGTCTTCGGTGGTGAATTGTGCCGGCAGGGTGAAGTCGGTCATTTGTTCGATGTTGGTGCCTCTGTCGAGAGGTGCCACGCATTGAAACGTTTTCTTGGGGGCGCAGCCGCATAGGGTAGCCGCAGCCAAAAGCATGCAGAAATATTTTTTCATGATAAAGTGATTTATTGTTTTTCAATTAGTGTGACGCGGGGTTCTCCCTGGTTGGGCAGTGGCTTGTAGATTACCACCACCCACTGGCTGTTTTCGGCATCGAGGCAGCAGAAGCGGTAGTTGATTCCAGCCACCACTTGGGTGGCGACGTTTACCACCGTCAGTTCTTCATGGCACACGCTTTTGAATAGCTCGATTTCTTCTTGGGTGGCTTCGCGCGGGGCGGTGTATCCGCCTGCCAGGGGTCTAGTCTCTTCGGGTGTTGCCGATTCCTCTTTATCGGCCTGTCGGCAGCTGGCACAGCCTGCCAGCATGACGGCCGCGAGGGCCATTATCCATATTTTTTTCATGTTAGTCATTCAATTATTGTTCATCAATAACGCTTGTGGCATTGAAATAGTATTTTGTCTGCAAAAATCTTTCAAATCTTTCCCTTTCAGCCACTCATCTTTGCCCTCAGCTTCTTCCATCATCCCTCGCTCTTAGCTAAATCCGGCATGGTAGTTGATCAATGGAACCATGGGTGTTGATAGGGAGCCACTACCTATTCAGCGCCTTTCAGCAATGCCCTATTTTGCCTATTGGCAAATTTTTTCCCTTACCTATGTAAGAAATGGCAACTTTTCGCGTTATTGGAATAGAATTATTGTCTTATGAATAAAAAACGCCTTTTTTTGTCCGCCATGCTGGTCATGGTGCTTGTAAGTTCCCTCTCTGCGCAGCCGCAAACCCAGAAGGAGCGTCTGAAGCAGCATGTCTACACCCTGGCAGCCGACTCGCTCCGTGGCCGTGAGGCTGGTACCCCCGACGGCCTTCGTGCCGCGCAGTATATTGTTCGCCAATATCGTGCCATGGGGCTAAAGCCTTTTTATCGGGATTACTATCAGTATTTCTTTGACGACAGATATCGCAATGTGGTGGGCTTCATCGAGGGCAGCGACCCAGTGCTGAAACACGAGTTTATCATCATCGGCGCCCATTACGACCACCTGGGCGTGCGCAACGACACGGTGGTATTCAATGGTGCCGACGACAATGCCTCCGGCACCGCAGTGGTCATCGAGATGGCTCGTGCGCTCCTCGCCCGCCAAGGTGAGTTGAAGCGCAGCGTCATGCTGGTCAATTTCGACGGCGAGGAGAAAGGATTGCTTGGTTCCTATTCATTGTCGAGAAAATTGGGCGATAAAGAGGATGCCGAGAATGCGGCTTCGATGTTGGGCGGCGATAGGGTCCTGTTAGATGATGCCAAGCTGATGATGTCGCTCGACATGGTGGGCTGGCTCCAGGCGGGCAAGACGCTCCGCTTCTCCGGCACCGGCATGTTGAACGATTGCGACGAGGTGCTCAATCAGGTGGCCTCCCTCCATCAGCTGGACATCTCCACCAAGGCTTTCGACAACTATCTTTTTGGCAGCACCGATTCCGAGCCTTTCGCCAAGTGCAAGGTGCCCGCTCTCTATGTCACAACCGGCCTCAAGTCGCCCTACCACAAGCCTGGTGACGATGCCGAACTCATCGACTATGAGGGCATGGACCGCATCACCAACTACCTGGTCGATGTTGTCTCAGCTTTTGCCAACAGTCCCCAGCTGGAGTCTTCCGGCCGCGTGGCGCTTAAGCATCAAGAGAGTCACCGCACCTTGGAGGCTGGCGTGCTGCTGGGCTATGGCAACAGTTACCTCACCTTCCCCGATGGCGCCTTCGATGGCTACCGCCAGCTGGGATGGCATGGTGGAGCCATGCTGCGCCTCAATGTCAAGAGCTTTGCTCTCCAGGTAGAGGGCTACTACGACCTTGTTCGCAACCGCTTCCCCATGGAGGCAGATCCTTATGGCCAGTCAGTGGCCTTTAGGCAGAGCACCATCACCGTGCCCTTCTCTTTGCAGCTCCAGACCCGGCAGCCTATGTTCGGCGTCAGTGTCGGCGTGGGTGGCTTCTATGGCCGCGTGCTCAATACGCAGGTTGACAGCTACACTTGGGAGGTGAACCCCAACCAGTGGGGCTTCCAGTTCAATCTCGGCATCCGGTTGGGACGTTTCCTTGTCTCCCTCCAAGACCTCTACCAGCGCAATGGGCAGTTCCTTGACCCCGTTCCTGTCGCCAATCCCGATTTGCCGAAGGCACCAGTCATTGTGCCCAAGGCCAACTGCAACCGCGTGAAGGCTTCAGTCACATTCCTATTTTGATAATGTGCCTTCAGGCTGCACAGTAGCAAATTTCACATAATTACAGCAACCCTTAAATTAATAATCATGAAAAAGTCAATCTTGATTCTATGCCTAGCTTTAGTGCCGCTTTTTATCGCTTGCAGCAATCAGTGCGGAGAGGCTGGGAGCACCTCCTCTTTCGACACCCTGCTTGTGACTAGCGACAACCCTATCATCCAAGCCGAGCTTGACACCCTCCGTGCCCGCAATGCGCGCATGGAGCAGGAGTTGGACGAATGCAATACGGCGTTTGACGATGCCGGCTACAATTTCTATCAGATTGGCCGGTATCTCGATAGCGCTATCACTGCATTAGACCATGGCAACGCCGCTGAGGCCAAATCCATTTTGAAAGAAGCCAAGGACTGTTGGTCGAATCCAGTATACCAAGACAACAAGAAATAATAACCCCAATCTCCCAACAGCTAAAACATGAAGAATGCCAGTGGCATTCGATAGCGTCACGCAGTGCGTCGCTCGGAGTAAGGCGAGCGGAGAATATTCCAAGAGTTTACTCTTGAGGCCGTAGTGCAAAGCCGTCAACGACCGTAGGGAGTTAACCTTCAAAATTCAACTTTCAAAATTCAACTTTCAACCTTCAAATCTTTATAAAACAAATCACCCCTTATGAGAAAATACAGCAAATTATTGATTGCCATCGCTGCGGTTGCCATGCTGAGCGGCTGCGCCTCAACCAGCTATGTCACCCCTTGGCAGATGAAGGTCATCCCTGGCCACTATGAGTATACCCATTCTTGGACCTATCCTTCGCCCGAGGGCGGCTACACCATCACTTGCTACGAGGAGGGCACTATCAATTTCGATTATGCCGGCTACTACATCGACCGCGCTATCCAGTATCACACTGCCAACACCCCTGAGCAGACCTGCTGGACTTTCGACTACGAGTGCCAAGGTCGCTGGGATGTTGTCAACGACCATTTCCTCTTCAACGAGCAAGAACAGTATTTCATCATGGAACTCATGGGCGTGAACATTGGCTACAATGGCGACCTCGAATGGGCTAGCAGGATGGCCGACCGCATCGTCCAGAAATCAAGGCCCAAGTCTACTCAGATGATTACCTTCGATATCGTCCGCCTCGACGATCAAGTCTTCACTTGGAGCTACACTTATCCCGACGGCCACACCGACTATTGGGAAATGCACCGCGTCGCGCAATAACCCTCGCAGCCACCGCCCCAGTCTTCTTTAAGGCTCAAGGCGGAGGACTTTTGTTGCAATTATGCTAGTAGCATTATGCTGATAGCATAATTGCTTTAATTGATAAAGTATGTATTAATTCCATCTTTATGATTTTCTATTTTTCAGGTACAGGCAATTCCAAGTACATCGCTCAGCGCATCGCCGATGCTGTCGGCGGTGGCATCCTCCCCGTCGCCAGCCACACACCTTATGCTATACCCGACAATGGTGAGTCTATCGGTTTGGTGTTCCCAGTCTATTTCTGGGGCATTCCCACCGCGGCAGTCGAGTTCCTCTCTGCGCTGCAAATCAAGGGCATCCACTATTTCTACCTCGTCCTCAACTGCGGCGGTTCCACTGGCGATGCCTCTGGGATGGCGGAGAAGCTGCTGGGCCGTAAGTTCGATGCCATCTTCTCAGTCCAGATGCCCGACACCTATGCCCCCATGTTCAACGTCTCCGACGCGCAGCGCAACCAGTCCATTCTCGACAAGGCCGAACCCGCGATAGATGCCATCATCCAGTTGGTGAAGGAGCGCAAGGAAGGCAATTTCGACAGGCATAGGGGAGGAGGCAGGCTCTACACCGCCACCATGTACCCTAGCTATAAGCGAAAGACCACCAAGAAGTTCAGCATATTATCCAGCTGCGTAGGTTGTGGAAAATGTGCCGAGGTCTGTCCCGACGACGTTATCTCGCTCCACGGCGGCAAGCCCCATTGGCGCGAAGGCCACTGCAACCTCTGTTTCGCCTGCCTCCACCATTGCCCGCAGCATGCCATCCTTTATGGCAAAGGCAGCCATAAGCATGGCCAGTACCTCTGCCCTAGGGTGAAGGAGTAGTAGTGGCTGGCATGATACATTTGGGCACAATAATTATTCTATCGTTGTGCTATTATTCTAGATGTGACGAATTGGTTGCGCATTCTGCCGTTTCTCATTAGCTTCTTCGCTGTCGGCGGAACTAGCTATCCCTATGGGCTCTTTGGGTGCTGAATCGATGGCCTAGAAAACAAGATTAGAACTCTTATTACCGCGCAATGACTATCCTGGCTCGGGCGATTCTGCCGTCCGATTGGGTCATCTCGATGGTGTAGATGCCGTCGGGAAGAGCGCTGAGGTCTGCGCTGCGGGTGTCGCGGAGCACGACTGCCTTGCGTCCCATGAGGTCGTAGATGACAGCTTGGGACACCTCGTCGCTGAACCGAATGGTGCCGTTGCTGGGGTTGGGATAGCAACAGATGGCGGGGCTGTCGCAGCTGTCGATGCCTTCCCTATGGCCAGTGAAGGAGAGGATGAGCACCACTAGGCTGTCGCAGCCTTCCTCGGTTTGGAAGAGCTGGCTGTAGGTCCCGTTGGACAGATATTGCTGGTCGTTCCATTGGTAGGGAGGTCTGATGGCGAAGACCCTGAGGGTGTCGAGTGTGCTGCGGTTGACGTTGAGCCGTAGGGTGATGAGGCTGTCGCAGCCTTGGGCGTTGACGAAGGTGGTGTCGTAGCTGCCCGACAGGGTGAAGGTGCGGCTCCAAAGGTGGAGGCTGTCGCAGGCAGAGGCATCGAGGGTGTCGTGGCTGCTGTGGTTGATCGTGAGGCGGTACTGGTAATAGATGGGACATTCTCCGAGGCTCTGGATGGTGTCGGCCAAGGTGTCGGACTCTGTGTAGGCGATGCCATGCCAGACATACCCGTCGCAGGCCGTGACGGCGGTGTCGACTATGTTTTGTGGCAGCACTTCATAGGAGAGGAAGAGGATGGTGTCGGCTTCGGTGTTGACGGCGTGGATGGTGCCGGGAACGAAGGTATTGGCGGTGTCGCCCAGCACGATGAGCGTGTCCCCATGGCAGAGCGTGTCATAAAGGGCAATCCAGGGCTGTAGGGCAGGGGGGAGGCAGACATCGTCAATCCAGGCACAGTCGCTGCCGCGGGCAAGGGAGACGTCTTTGGTGTATGAGAAGGAGAATGTGTGGCTTCCCGCAGAAATCGGGTATGAGGCACGGGTCCAGTTGACATCGCCGGAAGCAGTGATCAGTTCGGTGCCGTCGAGGAAGAAATGGAATTTGTCGTAGTTTTGTTCAGAGGAGACCTTGTAAAAGAATGAGATGCTATCGTCGACGGTGGTGGTGCGGGTGAGCGTGAGCACCGAGGAGTCGTTGTTGCCGAGGTTGAGGAAGGATTGTGCCGAGTAGAATCCATTTTGGCTCTCGCCGTAGGAGATGGCCCAGGGATGAGTGCTGTGGGACCAGCCTGCCGAGTGATAGACCATCCCTTCGAAGGTTTCGGTGAAGGGCTGTCCGACAATGACGCTGGCAGTATGGTTGTGGACGTTGACGGGGATGTCGAAAATGGCTTGGATGGGTATCTCGATATTGATGGGTATGTTGTTGTCGATGTCGAGGAAGAATGGGCACTCGACGGTATCGCCTACTGCGAGGGCAAAGGCAGCGGTGTCGATGGATGTGGCATGGGTCTGCCAGATGGGACTGTTGAACCGCAAGTGGGCGGCGGTCATGGGCGCATGGCCGAGGTTGACGGCATGGCTGTTGATGGCGTGGTGGCTGCCTGGTGTGACGTAGGTGGGAAGGCTGTCGAAGGAGATGACGATGCTGGGAGCGTGGCAGACCATGTTGTGGGTGGTGCTGGGTACCACATCGGCGCTATCCCAAGTCGAAATGGTGGTGATGGCAATGGTGGCCATGTCGGGCATGAGGGGGTTCACGACGATGTGCAGCAGGCTGTCAAAGAGAATGGTGTCGCCTGCCGGCAGGGTGGGCAGCGTGAGGGAGTCGTTCAGCAGCGTGGCATATGGGTTAGCGCAGCTGAAGCGTACTGTCACATTGTGTGCCCACGCGTTGCCCAGATTGACCACCATGCCCGATAGCCAGCTGTCGTTTCCGGCGGTGATGGCCACGTGTGGCAGCACGGAAACGACAAAGGGACCGTCAGGGGCTATGAGGCTGAACGGCTTGAAAGTGGTGCGGTACTGCTGGGCTGAGGCGGCAATCTCATAGCCGTCCACGGGCAGGTCGAAAGGCAGCGTGAGGGTGACGTTGCCGAGGGAGTCGGCATATTGGGCGTCAATGAGGGTGTGGGTGAGGGTGTCGGTGATGGCCACGTAGGCATAGGGTACGGCATGGACGCTGAGCGAGGAGGTGCCGGCGGCAAGCATGGAGGGCGCGTTGATGACTATGCTGTCGGCTTGGGTGCGGTATGGCATGACAGACGGGTCGCCCATGAGCTGGTAGATCTCCCAATAATAGTATTTCATCGAGGCTGAGGAGGTCCCGCTCTCGACGATGGCATCGCCGTTGACCACGAAGGCGCCCTGGGTCTCGACCCATTGGCTGCGGGGTTCGCCGTGTGTGTGGAAGTTGGCATCATAGTTGCCGAGGTTGCCGCTGTCGTATACCATTGGCATGGATGGACCGATGGCGTTGGGATTGCGGATGCCCACGGCCCAGTAGAAGTCTTCGTACCAATAGGTGCTGTTGGTGCCGCCGATATAGCCCACGGCGCCGCAGTAGTTGCCTTTGCGCAAGAGGGCTTCGCCGAGGCAGGTGGTGGTCTCGAACTTGTTGGTGAGGCAGCAGTTGCCTATCATGAGGCCGAATTTCTGCGTGTTGGTCATGGCGGCGGCGTGCGAGGTGGTGAAGTTGGGAGTGCCCCAGCTGGTGGCGCTGCCGTGGGCGGTGTAGTTGATCCAGCCTGCCCCTTGGTTATAGTCGGCACGGACGGTGGCCGAGTTGGAGTAGGCACTGGAGCCGACGGTGAGGTTGGAGGCGAGGGGGATGATGAATGTGTCGTTCTTGTAGTAGCGCACGCTGGAGAATCCGTTGCTGCCGTTGACATAGTGGGTGATAGCGTAGTCCATGGCGGGGTCGGCATGGGTGTATCCGTAGTCGCCGCTGGTGCCGCCGTCGACTCCGGCAACCATCACGGCGCGGTCGAGGAAGCTGGGGTTGGCAAAGGCATATTGCTCATACATGAGCGTCTTCTCGATTTGCGGGGTCAGCTGGCTGAGGTCTTGCGCCGAGAATCGGCCATAGTAGCAGTCGGGTATGTGGTCGCCTGTGGTCCAGGTCATGTAGGGAAGGTCGGTGATGTGGCTGCCCGTGGTGCCGGAAAAAGCGGGTATCTGTTCGTGGTCGCCCACGATGAGCACGTAGGTGGGGGCGGGATTGGCAGCGGTGGCATTGTTGTAGAGGTTGTGCAAGAAGGGGGATACCATGAGGTTGGACCCTATCACGGTGTCATCGGTGTAGACGATGTCGGTGAGGAATCCCTTGCGTCGCTTCCAGGCTGCGAAATCGTCGAGTTGGTTGCGGAACATGCTATGTGCCACAATGAGGTATCGAACGGGTGCCGTGGTGCGCACGTTCTTGGGATAGAGGCTGTTGAGGGTGTTGCCTAGGTGAAAGGCGGGGGAGTGGTGCAGGTTGAACATCTCCAGGGTCGCCGCGCTGTCGGCACCGATGTAGCGCACGGTGACGGTAGCCTGCCGGCATACGATGAGGTTGCCTTCGACGGCATTGTAGCGGATGGGCGAGATCTGCAGGCGTGCTAGGTTGCGGTCGCGGGCTATGCCCACGCGCTCCACCATGGCTAGGTCTGCCCCCAGGTAGGCGTTGGTGGCGTAGGTCTCTTTATTCCATTCCAATGGGTACTTGGCAGTGTCCGACTTGCTGCGCGAGGGCTGCAAGGGTAGCACGGGATAGTCGGCTCCAAGGCTGGCAAGGGCAATGGTGTCAAACACCGCCTGGCTCACCTCGGCCGTGATATTCTGGCACAGCGGCACCTCGATGAGGGTAGAGTAGGTGGGTAGGTTGGCGTCGCCTGCCTTCTGCGACCGCATGGCGCCATCCATCTGAAGGAGGGTGAACGTCTGTCCATCTACCGACACGGGGTGGGCCGTAAGTTCCCCGGCAGCGAATGCGATGCTCAGCTGCTGGAAGCTGTCATCAATCACGCTGTAAGTCGAATTTTGGGCTTGGCTGGCCAAAAATGTCAGTCCTAAGATAAGAAATAGTAATATTGTTTTTTTCATAATAATGCGTAACGATATGACTTATAAGGAATAGGATTTTGCTATTGAATTGAATAATTTCTGCAAAAATACAAATTATTTTTCAATGCGGGGCATTTTATCTTATCTCAATTGAAGCAGGATTATTTCTCCCAATGCATATAGGCGGCACAGTTTGATTTATAATATTGTGTGGATTGCCTCTCTTTGGCAGTTTTGGGAATGCCTCCATGCCCTTAGACGAAATGCGAATATCGTTGACAATTAATGATATGTGGCATCTAGAGACGATTTTTTATTATTAATCCGATATTTCTTGCTATATTTGCATCATGGTAAATCCATATTGAAAGCACCGCTTTAGTAACATTTTAATGCTCTCTGAATATGAAAAGAATAGTATTGTTTGTCGCCGTATGCCTCGCATTCGTCTCTTGCGGCGTGCCCGTTGCAGAGGAAGAGGCCAAGGAGTCGGCTATCCCCGCCCTCAATGCCTCGCCAGCAGATTTCGAGCTGTGGGAGGTGGCCAACCTGCATGAACAGCTGTCGGCTATCAACGACTACATCGTCAACCAACTCAGCTCGTCGGTGCTCGTCAACATCGAGGACACGGCGGCGGTGAACCGCCTCTTCGAGCAGGCCTACCGCAACGGCTCTCTCGACCCCGGCGTCGCGCACCATGCTTGGCTGTACCATTCGCCGCTAGAGGAAGCTGGTCAGTGCGAGCTGCTCTTCATCGGCGGTAGCAACGCCCTATTGGATGGCACGCATGTGACGATGGCTAGACAGGATTTCGACCGCAGCAACGGCTATACCGTCGCCCTCAAGTTCGACGAGGAGGGTACCGCCCAGCTGGCCAAGATAACCAACGAATACCTCGGGAAGATGCTGGCCATCGTGGTCAAGGGCGAGGTTATCGCCATGCCTGCCATCTCCAGCGAGATCACCAACGGCCGCATGAGCATCTCGGCCAACTTCTCCCAAGCCGACGCCCAGGCCATCGCTGCCATCTTCGACAAGGAGTAGCCGCCAGCGAGCGAGCCGAAGCAGCGAGGAGCGGAAGACCATGTTTTACCAACCCCTTGGAAAAACGCTAAAGCCTCTCTTGCCACCGACTCCCTCCAGCTCGGCCACAAACAAAAATGCCGCCTGAAACGGGCGGCATTTTTGTTTGTGGAGCTGGGCGGAGTCGAACCGCCGTCCAAACAAGTGACAGATGTGCTTTCTACATGCTTATTCCGCGGTTGATTGTCGGGACTGCTCTGGACACGGACACCCAAGGCAGGCCGTAGCCTCTAAAACTTCATCGGCGACGCGGGGCCAACCACCGACTATCCCGTACTCATGAGCACCTCCGGGTCACCGACCGACGGGCGGGGTCGGTGGGAGATGTCTTGTCCCTGCAACTGTTGCGGGGATTAAGCTAACCTACTGTGCTTCGGTTAGGCAGCAAGAGCGTAGTTATTTTCGCCAATTATCTTTTTACATCCATTTTCAAGGCTGTTGATGCGTGAGCCTGCATGCTTACAAATCCCCCTCCTTGCTGTCAAAACCGGTCAGCCCCATAGTGGGTCGGAGCGAAGTTTGCTAGGCAAAAAAAAAGCCCTCATCGGATGAGAGCTTCTCTTGCTTGGCGGTCCGGACGAGACTCGAACTCGCGACCCCATGCGTGACAGGCATGTATTCTAACCAAGCTGAACTACCGGACCATGCTTTTGTTAAAGAACTGTCTTTCTTTTCTTGAAAGCGAGTGCAAAAGTACGAACTTTTTTTCATTCCTACAAAAAAAAATATTCTTTTTCTTCTCATTTTTCCATTATCTGCAGAAAAACAACCTCTTATGATTTTAAAAAAAATATTCTCCACCGCATTCATCCCTTGCAAATCTGCCCCCTGGGGAACCATTTTTCGCAAAAATGCACCCCCTCTTGCCATCGCTCGTAAATATTTGCATTTATCTTGCTACGAGTCAGCTTTTTATGTTATATTCAATCCTCCTGGCATCCCCGATTCTCCCACAAAAAATGCCCTCCGATAAAGATTTAACATTTCGCATTGAAAAAATATTCGTAACTTTGAAAACCGAATTTAAACGCACGTTTTTATAGAAAATAATAACAATCAAATACTTAAACAACAACTATGAAAATATTAGTTCTCAATTGTGGCAGTTCGTCAATCAAATATCAGCTGATTGACATGGCCAACAATGCCGAGGTAATGGCAAAAGGTCTTCTCGAGCGCATCGGTCTCCCGATGGGCGAATTCACCCACAAATATCATGGCGAGAAACACTACGAGCAGCTCCCCATCGCCGACCACACCGCCGGTATCAAAATCGTGCTCAACGCCCTTACCGATGCCAAGATGGGCGTCATCAAGGACCTCAAGGAGATTGGCGCTGTCGGCAACCGCGTTGCCCACGGCGGCGAGCTCTTCGCCGGCTCCTGCCTCGTCGACGATGCCGTCATTGAGAAAATCCGCTCCCTCACCGACCTCGCTCCCCTCCACACTCCTGGCAACCTCGCCGGCATCTTCGCCATGCGCGAAGTGCTCCCCCAGGTGCCCCAGGTCGTCGTCTTCGACACCGCCTTCCATAGCACCCTGCCCCCCAAGAGCTACCTCTACGGCGTGCCCTACGAATACTATCAGAAATACGGCGTCCGCCGCTACGGCTTCCACGGCACCAGCCACCGCTTCGTCGCTGAGAAGGCCGCCAAGATGATCGGCCGCAACTGGGAAGAACTCAACATCGTCAGCTGCCACCTCGGCAGCGGCGCCTCCATCTGCGCCATCAAGCAGGGTAAATCCTTCGACACCTCCATGGGCATGACCCCCCTCGAAGGCCTCCTCATGGGCTCCCGCCCCGGCGACGTCGACGCTGGCGTCATCGAGTTCATCATCAAGAAAGAGATCCTCGAAAACGGCAAGGACTGGAAAGACATCACCAAGATCATCAACAAGCAGAGCGGCCTCGTGGGCATCAGCGGCGGCAAGCAAGACATGCGTGACATCCGCGCTGGTCGCGATGCCGGCGACGAACGCTGCACCTACGCCTTCGACATGTTCGCCCAGCGCGTCAAACGCTACATCGGCGGCTACATCGCCGAAATGGGCGGCTGCGACCTCCTCCTCTTCACCGGCGGCATCGGCGAAAACGCCTGGTTCATGCGCCACCCCATCCTCGAAGGTCTCGAGTGCCTCGGCATCAAGGTCGACATGGAACTCAACGACAAAATCATGGGCGAGGACTGCGTCATCAGCTCCCCCGACTCCAAGATTGCCACCGTCGTCGTCACTACCGACGAAGAGTATGTCATCGCCTCCGACACCTACAACCTCGTCAAGTAACTCAACCTCCGCACATACCCCAAAAAGGTGGGATGCAATCTCTTTTTGCATCCCGCCTTTCTTGTTTTTTAAGTATTTTGTATTAAAATTATAGTCTTATTAATTCGCACATACGCAACGCCTTGCGCATGTCGCACGCGTGAATCGCTTAAAATAATTTGCCCATGTTAAAAAAAATTAGTAATTTTGCATTGCTTTTTGTAGTATAAAAGACGCATTGTATGCCCAATTTAGAAACTGTTGTCGCAGAGATCGAACTGAAGGTTCGGAGGCTGATAGAAGAGAACGATCGGCTGCGCGCACTAGAGGCTCAATTGGACCAGCAATGCCGCCAGCTGCAAACGCAAATAGATAGTCAACATATAGTTATTAATAATTTAAAAGAAGAAAACAAAGTATTAAAATTAGGGAACGCGCTGACTCAAAAGGGCGATTCTGTAGAGATAAAACTAAAGATTAATCAACTGATACGCAACATAGATAAAAGTTTGGCACTAATCAACAAAACGGAATAGGAGGCACACATACCATGAACGAACTCTCAGCCACTGTCAGGATCCTCGACCGGCCTTACCGCCTCAAGGTGAGCCCAGCCAACGAGCAATACCTCCGCGACGCCGCCGACCTGATCAACAAACAGGCTGCCCAATTCGCCAAAACCTTTGCCTTCCAGGACAACCAGGACCTCCTCTCCATGGTCGCCCTCACGCAAATCACTCAGCTGATGGAAATCCGTCAGCGTAACGAATTCCGTGACACTAAGCTCGAAGCCAAGCTAGAAGAAATCGACCAGTTGCTAGATCGCTGTTAGGAATATCCTGCATCTAGCCCGAAACAGTTTGTAAACTCAACACCATTTACAAACCGAGTAAGCTCAGGGGTGGGTAGGCTGTATGGCTGAGACACCCGGCACTCAAATCCTACTGTTGCAGAGTTTACCACAACTCCCGGAGGACTAGGTGCAGGTTTTTTTGAAACACACTCATCACGCTGTTTATGCCCTTCAGGCCTCGCTGCTCCCGCTAAAACACACAATTTTCAACACACTATGAATTTAGTTATAGGTATCATCATCGGCATCGTCGTAGGCGGCGGCCTGGGCATCTGGCTCACCTCCGGCGTCCTGCGCAACAAATTGCTCGCCAAGAGCCAGCAGGTGCTCAAAGACGCTGAGGAAAAAGGCGAAATGATCAAGAAGGACAAAATCCTCCAAGCCAAGGAAAAATTCCTCCAGCTCAAGAGCGAACACGACAAGCAGGTCAACGAAAAGAACAACGCCATCCGCGAACAGGAGAATAGGCTCAAGCAACGCGAAAACACCCTCAACCAAAAGGTCGAGGATCTCCAAAAGAAAAGCACCGACCTCAAAAAGGTCAGCGAAGACCTCAACAACCAGATCGAAGTCCTTCGCAAACGCCAGGTCGAAGTCGAAAAAGTCTACACCGAAAGCATCGAAAAACTCGAGCACATCGCCGGCATGACCGCCGACGAAGCCAAGCAGCAGCTCATCGACTCCATGACCGAAGAAGCCCGCTCCGAAGCCTCCAACAGCATCATGGACATCGTCGAAGAAGCCCGCATCACCGCCAACGAACAGGCCAAGAAAATCGTCATCCAGTCTATCCAGCGCACCGCTACCGAAAACGCCATCGAAAACACTGTCAGCGTCTTCAACCTCGAAAACGAGGAAGTCAAGGGCCGCATCATCGGCCGCGAAGGCCGCAACATCCGCGCCCTCGAATCCCTCACCGGCGTCGAAGTCATCATCGACGACTCCCCCGATGCCATCATCCTCAGCGGCTTCGACCCCGTCCGCCGCGAAATCGCACGCCTCTCCCTCCACAAGCTCGTCACCGACGGCCGCATCCACCCCGCACGCATCGAAGAGGTCGTCGCCAAGACCCGCCGCCAAATCGAACAGGAAATCGCCGAAGTCGGCAAGCGCACCTGCATCGACCTCGGCATCAACAACATGAACCACGAGCTCATGCGCATGGTCGGCCGCATGAAATACCGCTCCTCCTACGGTCAGAACCTCCTCCAGCACAGCCGCGAGGTGGCCAACCTCGCCGCCACCATGGCCTCCGAACTCGGCCTCAACCCCAAGCTCGCCAAGCGCGCCGGCCTCCTCCACGACATCGGCAAGGTTCCCGAGACCGACCCCGAACTGCCTCACGCTATCTTTGGCATGAAACTCGCCGAAAAATATAAGGAACACCCCGACGTCTGCAACGCCATCGGCGCCCACCACGACGAAACCGAGATGACCAACCTCATCTCTCCCATCATCCAGGTCTGCGACGCCATCAGCGGCGCCCGTCCCGGTGCCCGCCGCGAGGTCGTCGAAGCCTACATCAACCGCCTCAAGAAACTCGAGGACATGGCCATGACCTACCCCGGAGTCGTCAAGACCTACGCCATCCAGGCTGGCCGCGAACTCCGTGTCATCGTCGGTGCCGAGAAGGTCAACGACGCCGAAGCCACCAAGCTCTCCTTCGACCTCTCCCGCCAAATCCAGAACGAGATGACCTACCCCGGCCAAATCAAGGTCACCGTCATCCGCGAAACCCGCGCCGTCAACTACGCAAAATAATTTTGTTGTTCATATTCAGTCCCTTGGCATCCTTCCCAGATGCCGGGGACTTTTTGGCAAGATAAACCCCTAAAACATATATCCCCATGCTGCTCAACTTCATCAACTGGA
>X415_White_Rhinoceros__coassemble_20_pt1 | contig 50517 bp, 40 predicted proteins | sample X415_White_Rhinoceros__metabat2_low_PE_004 | metagenome-assembled genome bin X415_White_Rhinoceros | reverse complement strand
AAAAAAACATTCAACAGATAATAAATTTTGGGCAGGCGTGTTATTATTGATGCTGTATGCAAAGCAAAATGAATTATGAAATAATAAACCCAACAGCATGAAAAAAGCATTCTATCTGTTCGTGACGGCTGCCGTGATGTGCAGTTGTTCCGTATATCACCCACAGATGACCGACGTGCCGCTGATCACCCACCAAGGCGACGGGCACGCAGAATACTCCGCCTCGATAGACTGGATGGGTGTCCCTATCGCAATAGAAAACAATCTCAGCATCTCCTACGGTGTCACCGACTGGCTGGCGGTGCAGGCTGCAGGCTCTACCGACATGGGAAGGGGTCTCTACGGACAGGCTGCTGCGGGCATCTACAAAGCCTTTGGTTCTGCCGTCGTGGAACTATATGGCGGCTATGGGACGGGGTACTGCTACAACGATGATTCGAAAAAGAGTCACAGCTGGTACCAGCAGGGCCGCTATCAAGTGGGCTATGGACAGCTTGACTTCGGCTGGGTGGGACTGATCGACGGGCACCTCGACATCGGCTTTGGCCTGAAGGGGGGAATGGTGTATCCCGACGTGACATTGTGGAAAGAGAAAGTCGCTGAAGACGGCAATACTTATATGGTTCGCGAGACCGACTACAAGGAGCAGCATCTCCTTGTCGAGCCCCAGCTGATGCTACGTGTCGGCGGACAACATCTGAAAGCATGTATCCGTTTGGGGTGCTGTGACTTGACCCCTGTGAAGAAAGAAGCCGAACTGCTGCCCTATGCACCGTTCAGCATCGCCGTAGGCGTCAACTATCGTTTCTAATCCTCCATTCCAATCTATCTTCTTATCTTTCTATCAATCTTTCTTCCTCCCTATCTTCCATCCTTCTTTTTGTGTCACGAAGTTTTTTATTTCTGCCGCTGATGACGCCAACCTTCGAGCTGCCGAATTGCCAGCCGTCGAACCGTTAAGCCGTTAAGCCAGCAAGCCGTCAAGTTTCTGGCAGGTTTATGCAAAGGCCGCCCTGCGGGGTTGGTCGGACCGACGACCTCGCCCCTTTCACGCCAGTAGTCTACGCGAACGAACTCCCCGAAAGCCACAACGGCCACCCTAAGAAAGTCCCCGAAAAAAAAGTCCGCCCCGCAGCACAGATGTGCCGCGGGGCGGATTTTTGGTGAAATCGGATGCTATTTATTCTTTGTTGAGTTTCTCTATGCCGAAGGTGAATTTGCGCTGGAGCTTGCCTCGGAAGAGGCAGAGGACTACGCCGTAGAGTCCAATAACAACGAGGGTGAGGATGGCAGCAAGGAGTTCGGGGAGCCGCAGCAGACAGAGCGCGACCAACGTGCCTACCAACAGGACGGCAGGCAAGATGTAGGCGATGAAGACGGCTAAGAAGCCCCGGCTGGTGTTGATGATGACGTTGACGGCATCGCCGACTTGGTAGCGCTGCCAGTCGGGGGTGTCGATGTCGACGACTTTCTCTTTCTTTTCGGCGAAGGTGCATTTAGCATGCGCCTCGCAGGAGGCACAGGCACTGAGGACCTGCATCTCGACACGGACGTGGTTGTTCTCTACAGCAATGACGGTGCCGCTATGGGTGGCTAGTTTCTCCATGACTTGGGTGCGTTTTTACAGTTTTTGACACAACGGCCTTCGGTGTTCATCTTGTGCACTTCGCCGCGATAGATGACTTCGCTGCGGCCCCACTCGAAGGGAGAGGCCATGTCGAAGATGGGCATGATGAAGAAGTCGCCCTTGGTGTCGATGTAGCCCCAGGCGCCGAGGCAGACAGGTGCAAGGCCGTCGGTGAACTGGTAGGCGTTCTCGAAGCAGGGGTAGATGATGGGACGTCCTTCCATGTCGCAGTAGCCGTATTTGTGGTCTTTCTCGATGAGTGCGAGGCCGTCGTGGTATTTGTAGGCTTCGCCGCGGTAGCGGCTGTTGTCGTATTCGATGGGGAGGATGACCTTGCCCTTGCTGTTGATGATGCCCCATTTGCCATCCTTGGAGACGAAGGCGCGGTCGTTCTCAAAAATGCCCGCCTCGTCGTACTGGCAGGGGATGACTTCACGACCCCGCTCGTTGAGGTAGCCGTACTTGCCGTCGCGCTGCACGAGGATGAGTCCTTCGCCCTTGCCGACGAGCATGGTGTAGACGGGCTTGGTGAGGCGGCGGAAGGTGCTGTCGTACATGGCAAGTCCGTCGTCGTCGCCAGCAAAGAGGAGTCCCTCAAACATGGAGGTGAGGATCTCGTACTTGATGGGGAATACTTCGCGGTTCTTGCGGTCGATCATGCCGTAGCGGTCGTACTGCTTGACGACGGCGTGGCCTTCGTAGAAGGGGTAGGCGTATTCGTACTGCGGCTCGATGAATGTGTTGCCGTCGTGGTCGATGAAGCCGTAGGCGACGAGGGTGCTGTCGATGTCGACGCCGACGACGGCGAGGCCTTCATTGAAGGAAGAGGCAGCGCGGTACATGAAGGGGATGCGCTGGACGCCGTTGGTGTCGAAGAAGCCGATGAGACTGTCCTGCTTGACGAGGATCATGCCGTCGGTGGGGTAATAGACGTCGGCGTACTCGGCGGGGATGATCTCGTAGCCGTCGCGGTTGATGAGGCCGCAGCTGTCGTAGTTCATGTAGACCTTGCAGTATTCGCCATGAAAGTGGTCGACAAACATATACTTGTTGGGGACGATGATGGAGCCGTCTTCGCGCTTGAAGCCGAAGCGGTCGCCATCCTGTGTGGTCTGGATGCCGTCGATGAAGACGAGCTCGCAGCCGCAGGACTCGTCGTCGACATATTCTACCTTCTCCTGTGCCGTGAGGGGCAGCAGGGGCAGCAGGGCGAGGAGCAAGATGAGGTACTTTTTCATGGGAAAATGGGGTTAAATAATGGTGACGTCGGAGGTGGAGATCCAGCCTGTGTTGCCGTCGGCGATTCGTATTTTGTGCCAGTCGTCAAGGGTCTCCTCGATGGCCACCTTAGTGCCTTCGTGGAGGATAAGCTTGTCGACGCTGCTACGCTCGGGCGAGCTCTTGACGACGACCATGGGCATGGTGACGATGGCATCGGAGTGGCCGCGCTGGCGCGAGGTGGCGGAGAGGGTGCAGGCGGTGCAAAAGAGAATGAGGATGCCGACGATGATACTGCCTATGAGGGCACTCTTGCGCCAGGCGTAGTGACGCGAGAGCACGAGGACGGCGACGAGGGCGCCGAGGGCGGCGAGGAGGCAGAGCAGGAGGACATGCCAGCCCGCAGGCGAGAACCAGGCCACGACGGCGCGAGCCCAGCGGGCGACGAAGAGCTCGGGGAGGACAGCGATCTGGTCTTCGGTCTTGCTGTTGGCGAGGTCAAGGTTCTGGCGGGCATCGCGGTAGCCGGGCTTGAGTTTGAGGGCGCGCTCGTAGTTGAGGATTGCGAGGCCGTACTCATCGAGGCGGTAGTAGGCGTTGCCGAGGTTGTAGTAGACCTGCGGCTGACGCTGGCCTGAGTCGAGGATGGCGGAGTAGCACTGGGCGGCGAGTTCAAAGTTGCCCTTGCCGTAGGCAGCGTTGCCTTTTTCGAGGAGCTGCTGGGGGGTCTGGGCAAAGGCGGCGGCCAAGGTCCAGAGAAGGAGTATGATGGCAGTGGTTCGTTTCATGGTATCAATAGGGATTATATCATCACAATCATTTGCAGTGCTTCGTCGTAGATGTGCTGCTTCTTGGTGGCGGCATCGCCCGGGGCGAAGCGTGCGAAGTCGACATCCTGCAGGGTCTGCATGATGCGGGACTGTTGCTCATCGGGGACCTGCTTGTCGGCGAGGCACTGGCGGACGGTGTCACTGCTGAGCTGGGAGAGCTCGATGTTGTACTTGTCGGCGAGGCAGCCCCAGATGGCCTTGTAGATCTCCTCATAGAAGAGGTTGTCGTCGCCGTTGTCGAGGTGAGCGGCGGCGCGGCGGAGGCGCTTACGAGCCTCCTTGGTGGCGCGGCGGAGGCGCATGCCGGCGATGTCCTGCTGCTGAGCCTGGTGCTTGCGGCCGTAGACGATGGCACCCGCGGTGGCGGCGATGATGAGGCCGAAGAGGATCCAAAACCAGGCGAAGGAGCGCTGGCTGTCGCCGCTGCCGAAACGGACGGCACCAGTGTGGATGTAGTTGATGTCGGTGTTGAGCAGCTTGACGTCGCTCTTGCTGCTGGTGACGGCCTTCATGGCCTTGGGGTCGCCCTTGTCGATATGCAGCGGGATGGCGTCAAGGTGACGAGTGACATACTTGCCCGTGTTGGGGTCGAAATAGGTGAAGTCGAAGGCTGGCACCTCATAGTCGCCCTGGTTGCGGGGGATGAGTACCCACTCGAAGGTGCGGCTGCCGCTGATGCCGCTGTTGGTGCGGTTGATGTGGTCGTTAATCTGGGGGTCATAGACCTCGAAGACCTTGGGGAAGTCGACCTTAGGGGCGTCGATGAGCATGAGGTTGCCGCTGCCGCTGACAGTGAGGCGGTAGGTGATGGCCTCGTTGGCGCGCACCTGGCGGGTGTCGACGTCGCCCTTGACGGAGAGGCTGCCGACGGCGCCGCAGAAGCTCTCTGGGGCGGCGGGGAGGGGACGCACGTTGACGCTGACGCTATTGGTCTGCAGGTGCTTCTGCACAGCCTGCGTGGGGTTGAAGAAGGGGTCGTCGAAGAGATCCCAGATGGAGCCCGTATGCTGGCGCTGGCGCTGGACGAGGGCCAGCACATCGAGGTCGAGGGGCTCGATGGTGAGCTTGCCGCTCTCCTGCGCGAAGAGGGCACCGCGACGGATCTCGGCGACCATGTAGCGGCGACCGTTAACGGTCTCCTCGTACTGCTTCACGTTGCCGTCCTTGGTGAGGTCCTCGCTCCAGAAGCCCTTGTTGCCTGGGAGCTTGTCAATCTGGTATTGCTGGAGGGATATCTGGGTGTAGATCTTGTAGGTGAGAATGACCTGCTCGCCCTGGTAGGGGTTGCTCTTGCTGAGCGTGGCGCGGGCAAAGAGCGACTTGCTGTCGATGTTCTGCGGCTGCTGGGACTGTTGCTGCTGGGGCTGACTCTGACGGGGGTTGCGGCCGTAGGCCTGTTGTTGCTGCTGTTGTTGCTGCTGCTTGACCACCTTGATGGTGTAGCCGGAGCAGCTGACGCGCTTGCCGTTGACAGTACAGCTGGCGCCACCGACGGAGAAGGTGCCCTCGACGTCGGCTTGTATGATATAGGTGAAGCCGATGGTGAGGGAGCTGGAAATCTGGCCGTTGATGATGGTGGTGGAAGACATCTGCGACGTGTTGGGGCCGGAGAGGACGGTGAAGCCCTTGAAATTGGGGCCGTGGAAATCGCTGCAACGGTCGCTGGCATCGCAGCGCATCTCGTAGCGCACCTCGAAACGCTGTCCCACTCCGACGGTGCCGGGGGCGCGGACGGTGAGATCCTGCGCGGCAGCGGCAAGGGTGAGCAGTAGGGCGAATAGTATGATGACTCTTTTCATGGCGAATTAATCTTTATTATGACACACAAGGATTTTTTTTGTTGCAAAAAAGTTGCGCGGGGGGACAAAAAAGGCTGCTACCAGTCTTTCTCGATGCGACCCGGGGAGGCCACCTCGACCTTCTTGGCGTTGTCCTTCATGGTGTTTTTTTCGTTATTCTTAACCGCTTCAAGCAGCCGCTCGGCATCCTGTTTTTTCTGTTGTTGCTGTTGTTGCTGCTGCTTATTCTGCTGTTTATCCTGTTGTTCTTTCTGCTGTTGCTGCTGGTTGTTTTGCTGACCGTCCTTATTCTGGTCTTGCTGCTGTTGCTGGTCCTGGCCGTTGTTGCCGTCCTTGTTTTTGTCGTTCTTCTGGTCCTGGCCGCCGCCCTGCTGTTGTTGCTGCTGGGCCTGCTGGAGCAGTTTCTTGGCGTAGGAGAGATTGTAGCGGGTGTCGTCGTTCTTGGGGTTGAGCTTGAGGGCCTCCTGGTAGTCGGTGACGGCGTGCTGGAACTGTTCCATGCCGTCGGCGCGGTTCTCCTTGTCCAAACCGGCGCGGAGGTAGCTGTTGCCGCGGTTGTGGAGTATGCGGCTGCGGGTCTTGTCAGCGAGACCGGGCTGTTCTAGAGCCTGGCCGTAGTGGGTAGCAGCCTCATCGTATTTCTTTTGTCGGTAGAGGCTGTTGCCGAGGTTGTAATGGGCGCGGTAGGAGGTGCTGTCGTGGTGGATGGCGCGACGGTAGTTGACTTCAGCCTGGTCGTAGCGCTTGGCTTTGTATTCGCGGTTGCCTTTGCGGGTTTCCTGGCGGGCGGTGCTGCTCTGTGCCTGGGAGGGCACAGCCGGTGCTGCGAGCATCAGGAGTAGCACAGTATATAGAATGTGTTTGGTCATCGTGGTATTATTGCTGTTGGCCTGGGATGGGCGACTGGCCTTTTTTGAGGATTTGGTCGATATTGATTTTCTTATTGCGGCGTTCGAAAATGAGCACCTCGGCAATGAGGCAGAGGAGGGCGACGGCCAGGGGATACTGGTAGCGGCTCTCATACTCGGAGAACATCGACTCGCCGTAGTTTTCCTTTTCGAGTTTCTCGATGAGGCGGATGATATCCTGCACGCCGGCGTCGCTGTTGTTGGCGCGGACATAGACGCCCTTGCCGGCATGTGCGATGGCGGTGAGGGTGGCCTCGTCGAGGTGTGTGGTGACGGTGTTGCCGTTGCGGTCGCGTTTGTAGCCGACGCGCTGGTTGCCGCGGTATTCGGAGATGGGGGTGCCTTCGGCGAGGCCCATGCCCATGGTGCATACGCGGACGCCTTCGGAGGCGGCCTTGCGGGCGGCGGCCTCAGCGTCGTCCTCGAAGTTCTCGCCGTCGGAGATGACGATGATGGCGCGGCCCTGGGTCTTGACCCACTCGCGGTCGGGGTCGTCGTAACCGAAGGTGGCCATGGCCTTTTCGATGGCGTCGCCGATAGCGGTGCCCTGGACGCTAATGAGGCCGCAGTCGATTTGGTCGAGGAAGAGCTTGACGGCACTATAGTCGTTGGTGAGCGGCATCTGCACGTAGCTGCTGCCGGCGAAGACCACCAGCGACACGCGGTCGCTGGAGAGGCCGCTGAGGAGGTTGTTGACTAGGCGCTTGCTGCGCTCGAGGCGGTTGGGCTGGATGTCTTCGGCCATCATGCTGTTGGAGATGTCTAGGCAGATGGCGATGTCGCTGCCCAAGCGTTCGCCCTTGACCATCTTGCTGCCTTCCTGCGGGTTGGCGACAGCGATGATGAGCAGTGCGGCGGCCAGCATGAGGAGTCCGAACTTGATGGCGGGACGGAAACGCGAGGCGTCGGGTATGAGACGGCCGAACATGTTGCTGTCGGCGAACTGTTCGAGCTGTTTCTTATTGCGGTAGAGGTGCCATATCCACAGCGCCACGAAGAGCGGGATGAAGAGTAGCAGCCAGAGGAGCTTAGGATGTTGGAAGTGAATCATGGTGCGTAGCGTTAGGGGGTTGTGCGGAAATAGAAGAGGCCGAGGAGGATCTCTAGCAGGAGGGCGCAGGCGGCGATGATGAGCCACAGCTGGTATTCGTCCTTGGTCTGGGAATACTGGGTGACGTCAATCTTGCTCTTCTCCATCTTGTCAATCTGGGAGAAGATGCTCTCGAGGGACTTTTTGTTGGTGGCGCGGAAATAGCGGCCGTCGTCGGTGCTGGTGGCCATATGAGTGAGCAACTGCTCGTCGAGCTCGACGGGGATGTTCTGGTAGTGTACACGGCCAAACTGGTCGCGCATGGGGTAGGGAGCCATGCCCTTGGTGCCGACGCCGATGGTGTAGAGGCGGATGTTGTACATGGCGGCAATCTCGGCGGCGCTCTGCGGGTCGACGGAGCCTTGGTTGTTGATGCCGTCGGTGAGGAGGATGATGACCTTGCTCTTGGCTTCGCTGTCCTTGATGCGGTTGATGGCTGTGGCGAGGCCGTCTCCAAGGGCGGTGCCGTCCTTGATCATGCCGCTCTTGACCTCGTAGAGTTGCTTGAGCAGCACGGGGTGGTCAATGGTGAGAGGCACCTGGGTGAAGGCCTCGCCAGAGAAGACCACGAGACCCATGCGGTCATTCTTGCGGCCGTCGATGAAGTCGGCGGCGACCTTCTTGGCAGCCTCAAGGCGGTTGGGCTTGAAGTCCTCAGCCAGCATGCTGCCGCTGACGTCCATGGCGAGAACGATGTCAATGCCTTCGACCTTCATCTCCTGGCGGCTGAGGCGGCTCTGCGGGCGAGCCAAGGCGATGATGAGGGCGCCGACGGCAATGACGCGGAGGGCATAGAGCAAAGGATAGGCACGCTGCCTGAAGGTGCGGCGGGCCCCCTTGAAGAGGGTGATGTTGGAAAACTGCAACGCTGGCTTCTGCTTGCGGTAGCGCAGGATGTACCACGCCACCATCAGCGGGATGATGAGCAGCAGCAGGAGCAGGTATGGATGTGCAAATGTTATTCTCATAGTTTGGGTTGGTTAGGGGTTGGGGAAGCGGCGGGAGCGTCGGACTCGGCGGCCTTGGCATCGGCATCGGGAGCGGAGGGACGGGGGGCGGTGGCCTTAACGAAGTCGACGGCCTGCGTCATGGATCGGTCATGCTGGTAGGGCAGCGGCTCGCTCTTGGCGAACTTGACCATGTCGGCGGTCTGCAGCATCTGCTGCAGGATGGCGGCGTTGTCGGTGGTGAAAGCCTGGCAAGAGCGGAAGGCATCGAGGGTCTGGTCGGTGGTCATCTCGGTAGAGGGTATCTGGTAGCACTCTTCGAGGTAGCGGCGCACGATGTCGGTGAGCTCGGTGTGGTATTCCTTGGCCTTGCCCTGCTGCCACAGCTGGCGTTGGCGCAACTCTTCGAGGCTGTTGAGGGCGCGGGTATCGGGAGGCAGCGGAGGAGCCTGCGGGATGGAGATGATGGGCTTGTGCTTCTTGAGGCGGATGACAACAAAGACGATGGCGGCGATAAGGGCGAGGATGCCCAGGACGATGCCCACCACCTTAGCAATCTCACCGAAGGTGTAGGGTTGGCGCATGATGTCGGCGATGTCCTTGATGTCGAGGCTGGCGGTGTCGACATTAGGCACGTCGTTGACGGTGATGAGTACCGAGTCATCGCCCACATGGAGCCAGTGCTCACCCTCCTCGAAGGAAGTGAGGGCGGTGTAGAGCGTGCCGTCGACAGAGTCGACCCACTGGCGGACAGCTACGATGTCGTTGTTGGTGAGCTGTTCGAGGCTGGGGTATATGGGACCGCGCTGGATGGCCAGCACAGTTTGGTCACCGAGGAGGATGGTGGTGCTGTCGAGCTTGAACTGGTAGTGCGGCAGCTGTTCGGCAGCCGCCATGTCGGGGTCTTGCGCCCAGAGCGCCGTGGTGGCGGCGGCCATAACGGCCAGCAATGTGATGAATCTTTTGAACATTATTACTATATAATCAATCTTTTCAAATTAAAGGACCGAACAAAAAAGGATAAGCAGCAAAGTAAAAAAAGAAAAATCAAAATCTAATTTACCATTTACCATTTCTCAAGCCCCGCGTCTGTCGAAGAGCAGCTTGAGTTCCTTGACGTAGTCTTCTCCCGTGTAGAGGACAGTCTGGTCGATGCCGTACTTGCGGAGGGCGGCCTCGACGGACTCGACATGCTGGGCATAGCGGGCGCTGAACTCGTCGCGGATGTGCTTGTCGGCTGTGTCGATCCAGATGGTCTCCTGCGTCTCGGGGTCATAGAACTTGGCGAGGCCGAGGTCAGGGAGGCGCATCTCCTTCTCGTCGGCGATGCGGATGGCCACGAGGTCGTGCTTGCGCGAGGCGATCTTGATGGCATCGTTGTAGTTGTCGTCGTAGAAGTCGCTGAGCAGGAAGGCGGTGCAGCGTTTCTTGGTGACGTTAGTAAAATATTGCAACGCCTGGGTGAGGTCGGTGCCATTGCTGGTGGGGCGGAAGGTGATGAGTTCGCGGATGATGCGGAGGATGTGGCTGCTGCCTTTCTTGGGCGGGATGAACTTCTCGATGCGGTCGCTGAAAAGGATGACGCCAACCTTGTCGCTGTTCTGTATCGCGCTGAAAGCCAACGTGGCAGCCACTTCGGCCACCAACTCTTCCTTGAACTGGTGATGGGTGCCGAAGCGGTTGGATCCGCTGACGTCGACGAGCAGCATCACCGTGAGTTCGCGCTCCTCCTCGAACACCTTGACATAAGGGTGGTTGAGACGGGCGGTGACGTTCCAGTCGATGTTGCGGACATCGTCGCCGTATTGGTATTCGCGCACCTCGCTGAAGGCCATACCGCGACCCTTGAAGGCGCTGTGGTACTCGCCAGAGAAAAGCTGCCTGGAGAGGCCTCTCGCCTTGATTTCGATCTTGCGGACCTTCTTGATGATATCGTTATTTTGCTGTTCCAAAGCCTTATTCAAAATTTAAAATTGAAGAGAAAAACAAATCTTAATTCTTAAATCTTAAATCTTAATTCCTCATTAAGGCACATCGACACGGTTGAGGATCTCGTTGACGATTTCCTCGCTGGTGACATTCTCGGCTTCGGCCTCGTAGGTCAGACCGATACGGTGGCGGAGGACATCCATGGCGATGGCGCGGACATCCTCGGGAATAACGTATCCACGACGGCGCATGAATGCATAGGCCTTGGAGGCGAGGGCGAGGTTGATGCTGCCACGAGGCGAGGCGCCGTAGCTGATGAAGCCCTTGAGTTTGTCGAGCTGGTACTGTTCGGGGTAACGGGTGGCGAAGATGATGTCGGTGATGTAGTTTTCAATCTTCTCATCCATATAGACTTCGCGAACGATGTTGCGGGCCTTGAGGATGTCGGCAGGCTTGAGGATAGGCTGCTGCTTGGTGAAGCCGCCCATCATCTGCTGGTGGAGGATCTGGCGTTCCTCTTCCTTCTGAGGGTAGCTGATGACCACCTTGAGCATGAAACGGTCGACCTGAGCCTCGGGCAGGGGGTAGGTGCCTTCCTGCTCGATGGGGTTCTGGGTGGCCATGACGAGGAAAGGTTCTTCGAGGGGGTAGGTGGTCTCGCCGATGGTCACCTGACGTTCCTGCATGGCTTCGAGCAAGGCGCTCTGGACCTTGGCGGGGGCACGGTTGATTTCATCGGCCAGGATGAAGTTGGAGAAGATGGGGCCCTTCTTCACGTTGAACGACTCACTCTTCTGGCTGTAGATGAGGGTGCCGAGGAGGTCGGCAGGGAGCAGGTCGGGAGTGAACTGGATGCGGCTGAATTTGGCATCAATGGCGTTAGCTAACGAAGTAATAGTAAGTGTTTTTGCAAGGCCAGGAACACCTTCCAGCAAGATGTGTCCGTTGCTAAGCAAACCAATCATCAGGCTTTCGATCATGTGTTTCTGCCCGACGATGTTCTTGCGCAGTTCCATAGTCAGTGCGTCGACAAAGGCGCTCTCGCGAGAGATGCGCTCATTCAGTTCTTGAATGTTGACAAATTCTTCCATATTGTTTATTTATGTTTCAGTTTCTACTATGTTTGCAATCAGCGAACTATGAGCTATAGGCCAAGGGCTGGCAAGGGTGTTGCCAGACAGCCGATGGCGGTTCATCGTCCACCAGTCACGATTATTGATAACGCAACCGAAATATTTTTATTGCGATATTTTGGATTTTTTTTTAACAAATTTCGGATGGCCAATTCTACCGCCAACGAGAGCCCCTCACAAAAAAAATCCACAAAAAAAGTCTCTAATCAAAAAAAAATGCGTATCTTTGCCAATTAAAATATATATATAGAAAATTAAATATCTAATTAAATAATAACACCTTATGAAAAGAAGAAAAGTACTTCTCGGTCTAATTGCGAGCGTCTGTGTCTGCCTGGCGGGCACTTTGAGCGCTCAAAACGCAAATTACCAAAGCAACAAACTCGTAGAAATCGGTCCTGACAATATCGGTGGTCGCGTGACCTCCCTTATCGTCAACAAGCACCTCGAGGATTGCAGCGAGCTCTATGCAGGCGCAGCCTCCGGCGGTCTCTACACCCGCACTTCCCTCCAGGACGACATCTGGAAATATATCCCTTGCTACATCAACGGCGAGGAGGTAACCCTCCCCATCAGCGACATGGTCAAGGTTGACGACAACACCATCGTCATCGCCACGGGCGAAAGCTACTATGACAAGGGCAACCGCCTGAACAAGATGGCTGCCATCGGACGCGGCATCTTCCTCTTCAACCCCGAAACCCAGGAGTTCACCCGCATCAACGGCACCAACCCTGGCACCAACCTCGAGTCCGACTTTGCCTCTGTCAACAGCATGGCCTTCATGACCGCCCAGGGCACCACCTATTTCTTCGTGGCCACCCCCAAGGGTCTCTTCCGCTGGACCATCCGTCAGTCCGCCGATTGGGACAACACCCCCGTCCGCGTCTTTGAAGGCAACGTCCGCAACGTCGTCGTCTCCAACCAGTACAACCGCGCCTTCTTCTCCAGCAAGGGCAACCTCTACAAGATTAGCGACGTCATCAACGGCTCCACCCCCGTCGACATCACCGGCAGCTGCCCCGCCTTCGGTCACAACGCCTCCGCCATCGAACTGGCCATGGCTCCCGAACAGCAGGAATACCTCTATGCCATGGTAGCCGACAACAACGGCCTCCTCGCCGGCATCTACCAAACCCTCAACACCAACAGCTGGCTGCTCCTCTCCACCTCCACCGTCACCCCCTTCAACAGTGTCGCTACCGCTAAGACCTGCGGCGCCCTCACCGTCAGCCCCACCGACCCCACCAAGATCTTCGTCGGCGGCGCCAACGTATGGGTTGGCAAAGGCTACATCGAAAACTCTCCTTTCCAATGGACCGTCTCTTCCTCCAATGAGAACCAACTCAACTACGGCGACTACATGGCCTATGTCTACTCCAGCAGCTCCTTCGTCCACTCCGGCATCCACCAGATTGTCCCCGATGTCCGCTGGTCCGAAGAATACAACTACATGTATGAGGGCTACTACATCGTCACCGACGGCGGCGTCTACTACTCCGCCTCCAACGACTTCAACTTTATTGAGAACTTCAACCGCGGCATGAATAACGTTCAGATCAACAGCCTCGCCGTTCTCCCCGACGGTTCCATCATCAGCGGCGCCAACAGCAACGCCTGCCCCTTCATCGAGTCCCGCATGGACCACAGCGGCGGCCACAACGACTCCACCTGGTATGATGGCAACCGTTCCAACACCAACCACCTCGCCAACATCATCTGGAAGGGCAACGGCGGCGCCGTCGCAGCCTCCCAGTTCACCCAGTATGCTCCCCTCTCCCGCAGAACCATCTTCGTCTCCACTTCCAACGGTTCCATCGGACGCGCCTACAGCGACTTCTCCGACTACACCAACACGCAGACCTGGACTAGCGACCAGGCCTTCATGTCCGACCTCGTCGAGGGCGGTCCCGCCATCGGCCAGATCTCTCTCTGGGAGACCAACAACAACACCGTTACCAACGACAGCCTTACCTTCACCATCGACACGCTCTCCTACATCAAGCGCAATGGCGAAAGAATGGACCTCAGCAGCAACTTCAACATCCAGGCTGGCGACGTCATGACCGTCCTCGACCCCGCCCACGCCTCCTATCCCTTCGAGCACACCTTCGACCACAACTTCACCGTTAAGAACGAGATGCGCCAGACTGTCCACCAGCCCTACCTCAGCCGCCTCCTCGCCATCACCGTCGAGAACGACCTGCCCAAGAACACCAACGTCTCCTACTGCTGGTTCCCCACCGACTTCCGCAAGGTCTTCGATGAGAGCAACGACACCCGTTTCTGGAGCCACATTTATGCCGTCAACGGCATCCAGGCTCCCCACTGGTATGTCCGCCAGGCCATCTTCTCCAAGGACGGCGACTGCGTCTTCGTGGTCGTTGAGAACGACACCCTCAACAAATCCTTCATCGCCCGTGTCCACGGCTTCAACGGCGTCGACTACCGCATGAGCGTCCACGAGATCCGCGATGCCTTCAACTACAAGATCCAGACCCGCCGCACGATCACCGACACCATCATGGTGAACGACAGCAGCTACATCTTCAACCGCCGCATCTCCTCCATCGCCGTTGATCCTCGCGACGGCTACGATGGCATCATCGTCACCTTCGACGGCTACAACAACAACGCCCCCAGCGTGGCCTACATCAGCCAGGCTACCACCAACGCCAACATCCACTACGCCCAGATGCAGACCCCCGCTCCCGCCTATAGCGCCCTTATCGAGAAAACCACCGGTACCATCTACGTCGGCACCGAGGACGGCATCTTCACCGCTCCCAACATCAACAGCACCACCTGGGAACCCTACGGTGCCTTCAAGGGCGTGCCCGTCACCTCCATGTACCAGGTCACTGCCGACTATCCCCTGCAGACCTACATCGGACACGACGGCGTCACCGAGGTCCAGTATGTATTCCCCCGCACCAAGTGGGCCAACGCCATCTATTTCGGCACCTACGGCCGCGGCATCTTCATGGACAGCACCTTCGTTGTCAACCATGAGAACGAAATCGTGACCCCCGAAATCTACTCTGGCATCCCCTCCGTCAACGGCATCGGCAACAGCAGCGTCCGCCTGTACCCCAACCCCGCTGTCGACAACACCACGATGGAACTCACCCTCGCCCAAGCCGGCAACGTCACCGTCATGGTGTATGACCTCAACGGCAAGGTGGTCCGCACCGAGAACCTCGGCACCATTGCCGAAGGCACCTACACCCACACCCTCAACTGCCAGAACCTCCAGCACGGCATGTACCTCGTCAACGTCCTCGTTGGCAACCAGAGAGCTACCGCCAAGCTGATTGTCAGATAATCATCACTTGATAGCAAAAGAGGTGCTGTCTTGCAAAAGCAGTACCTCTTTTTATATATTAATACATTAATATTCTATATGAACACAAACCTAGTTGAAGAACTCAAATGGCGCGGCATGATCCACGACATCATGCCCGGCACCGAAGAACAGCTCTCCAAGGAAGTCACCACCGCATACGTCGGCATCGACCCCACCGCCGACTCGCTCCATATCGGCCACCTCGTCAGCATCATGCTCCTCAAGCACCTCCAGATGGCCGGCCACAAGCCCCTCGGCGTCGTCGGCGGCGCCACCGGCATGATCGGCGACCCCTCCTTCAAGGCCGCAGAGCGCAAGCTACTCACCCTTGAAGAGGTCCAGCACAACGTTGACTGCATCCGCCGCCAGCTCTCCAAATTTCTCGACTTCGACAACCCCGTCAACGGCGCCGAGGTGCTGAACAACTACGACTGGATGAAAGACTACCTCTTCCTCGACTTCATCCGCGATGTCGGCAAGCACATCACCGTCAACTACATGATGACCAAGGACTCCGTCAAGAAGCGCATGGAGACTGGCATCTCCTTCACCGAGTTCAGCTACCAGCTCCTCCAGGGCTACGACTTCCTCACCCTCTACCGCACCAAGGGCTGCAAGCTACAGATGGGCGGCTCCGACCAATGGGGCAACATCACCACCGGCACCGAGCTCATCCGCCGCATGGAAGGCGGCGAAGCCTTCGCCCTCACCTGCCCCCTCATCACCAAGGCCGACGGCACCAAGTTCGGCAAGACCGAAGGCGGCAACGTCTGGCTCGACCCAGAGAAGACCAGCCCCTATAAGTTCTACCAGTTCTGGCTCAACTGCTCCGACGTAGATACCGCCCGCTACATCCGCATCTTCACCCTCCTCAGCCGCGAAGAAATCGAAGAACTCGAGCGTCAGCACGCCGAAGCCCCCGAGCGTCGTATCCTCCAGCGCGCCCTCGCCAAGGACATCACCTGCCGCGTCCACTCAGAGCAGGACTACGAGGCCGCCGTCGCCGCCTCCGAGCTCCTCTTCGGTAAAGGCACCGCCGAGCAACTCAACAGCCTCGACCGCGCCACTATCCTCTCCGTCTTCGAAGGCGTGCCCCAATACAACGTGCCGCGCAGCACCATCGAAGCCGGCGTCAGCCTCATCGACCTCGCCGCCGAAGTGGGCATGTTCGCCTCCAAGGGCGAGATACGCCGCGAACTCAAGCAGAACTCCATCTCCGTCAACAAGGCCAAAGTCGGCGAAGACTGCCGCCTCACCACCCAGGATATCCTCCGCTGCGGCAGCATCCTCGTCCAAAAAGGCAAAAAGAACTACTACCTCCTCAACATCGAGTGACCCCACTCGCAAAGTTCAGGCAGCGTCCTTGGTTCAAATACATCCAAATCAAGGATGAAAGAAATTGCCAGAAATTAATCAGAGATAGCATTATTTTAATGTTTTGAAAAAAAGTCTGGTGAATTTCTGGCAAATTTCTTTCAGCCCCCTAGTCGGCGCATCCGACGAAGGCCCTATCAACTCCCGCCGTCCGATACACACTTCACAATCCACCCTTCAAAATCCAGTGCCAAAGCTAAGGTTGCTATTGCTCCTCCTGTGCCTCCTCAATGCTGCGTGGGCGCAAGATACTGACTCCTCCTTTGCGAAGCCAGCCGACACCCTATGCCCCAGCCGACCGCCAACGACGGCAGAAGCCTTGCAGATGAGCGAAGAGGCCTATTCGAGCAATCCACAGCCCGTTGGCGAATGGCAGCCAATACTGGTCACCACCCGCGACAAAGAAGGATTCGATGCTGTGCTATACCGCAGGGGCAACGACTATGTCTTCGCCACCCAAGGGAGCGAAGGTGCCGGTGGCGACAGACGCGAATTCCGCGAAGACCTGCGGGCCAACATACAGCAAAGCCTAGGCCATTCTGAACAATACCACCGCTCTATCGCCTATGCCCGGCAACTATCGCAAGAACTGTGGCAATACAGGCTCACCTTCGTAGGCCACTCCAAAGGTGGCGGGCAAGCCATCGCCAACGCCAGAGCCACGGGACGCGAGGCCATCGTCTTCAACCCGTCCTCCGTCTCCCGGGCCACCGCGAAGAAAGAACAGCTAGGCAAAGGCGGCAAGATAGAACGTCACATCAATCGAGGCGAATTGCTCCACCTGGCCCGACAGCGGCTAGGCCGCCTCGGGGCACTCTTCTTCGACCCCATGGAATCCAATACCGCCGACACCTACTACCAGCCCCTACCCAACAGCAACCCCATCGACAACCACATTCTCAACTCGTTCCGCTCCAACAGAATCGGCCGCGCACAATAAAGCCATCAGTCCTAGGACAGGCCTGTAGAAACGACACTAAAAAAGCTCCCGACCAAAGGTGGGAGCTTTTTAATCTAAAACCTAAAACAAATTACTTCTTGGAGTATCTTTTGTACTTGTTCATGAACTTATCGACGCGTCCGGCGGTGTCAACGAGTTTCAGCTTGCCAGTGAAGAAGGGGTGCGAGGTGTTGGAGATTTCCAACTTAACCACGGGATACTCGTTACCATCGGTATAGGTGACGGTCTCTTTGGTGGCAGCACAGCTCTTGGTAAGAATCATGTTGTCGTTGGACATGTCTTTGAAGACAACGAGGCGATAGCTCTCGGGATGGATACCTTTTTTCATTTTTGGGTGTTTTTTTGCCGTTTTAAGCAGTGGCTCTTAAACGATTGTTATTATTTATTTTAACTCAATTATCTTTATTCAAAAAAGGGCATTTTCATTCCCTTTTGAGTTTGCAAAGATACGAACTTTTTTTGACATAGCAAATATTTTTTTGCCAACAAACTTTTTTTTGAGAAATTTCGGCGAGCAGGCGAGGCAAGGATGCAAATTGAGAAACTAGTACAAAAGAGGATGATTAAGGAAGCCAAGGTGCAAAAAAGCTGCCGTCCAAGAGAACTCAGGCGGCAGCCAATTATTAATTATAAATTGCTTAGAACGTCATGTTGAGGGAGACGGTGGTGATGATGTCCTGCTTCTGGACACCAGCGGGGACAAGGCTGTGGTAGTCGTAGGTGAAGTTGACGGCAAGGCTGGAGTGCTTGCTGAGCTGGGTGCTGAGGCTGGTGACGCTGTTGACGATATAGTCGCCGGTGAAGTCATAGAAAGAGGGCTGGTAGAAGGTGGTGTGCTTGAGGCTGACGGCGTCGGTGATTTTCTGCTTCATCTTGAAGCGGAGGGAGAGACGGCTGACATCGGGACGCAGGATGGTGGCATCGGGATCGGTGGGAGTGTAGTAGTCGGTGTAGTCGAAGACATAGGCTGCGCTGAGGGAATAGTCGCAGTTGGCATTCCAGAAGATGCGGTATTTGGCGCCCACGAGGAAGCTGAGCTTGTAGTAGTAGAGCTTGAAGGGGTTGTAGTCGTAGGTGGCGGAGACGAAGGGCGACCAGCGGCTGTACTGCCAAAGGTCGAACTTGACGTTGCCGGTGAAATTCTTCTCAAATTCAACGCCATCCTTCTTGCCATAGACGAATTTGTAGTTGGCATCGAAGGCAAGAATGCTGTCGTTGCGTTCGACACCACCATTGTTGCTAAAGATGGTCGTGTTGACGTTACCAGACTTGAATTCGCCTCCAAAACCGAGTTTGTAGGTCCATTTGCTTTGTGCCGACACGGTAACGACCATGGCGAGCAACACAATGATTGTAAATACTTTGCGCATTGTATGTAAAGTTTATTTTTTTGTTAAAGGATTTGCAAAATTACAATATTTTTTCGACATATCAATTTTTTTCCTTATCTTTGCACCGAAATTCTAAAACCTACAACATGATGAAACGAAGCATTTACGCTGCCGTGATTCTGCTGGCCTTGGGAGCCTGCAGCAGCGGGTTCGCCCAGCACGACAGCCTACCCGAGAACGACCCAGTTATCCTCACCCGCCTCGACGAGTGGCAAGATTTAAAATTTGGCTTCATGATGCATTGGGGCATCTACGCCCAGTGGGGCGTGGTAGAGTCTTGGAACATCTGCAACGAGCCCTGGATTGACCGCAAGGGGGTGCCCTACGAAGAGTACAAGCAGCAATACCAAGCGTTGAACAAGACCTTCAACCCACAACAGTTCCATCCCGAGGAGATGGCGGAAGCCGCCAAGGCCGCAGGCATGCGCTACGTAGTCTTCACCACAAAGCACCACGACGGATTCTGCATGTTTAGAAGCAACTACACCGACTACGGCGTGGCGGGGCCAGACTGTCCCTACAGCCTCCGCAGCCAGCCCGACATCACCCGCAGCATCGTGGAGGCTTTCCGCAACGAGAACATGTGGATTGGACTCTATTTCTCCAAGCCCGACTGGCACAGCGATGATTATTGGGCACATGAGTGGGCGACACCTGACCGCAACGTGAACTACAGCATCGCTAACCATCCAGACAGGTGGAAACATTTTTGCGACTACACGCACAACCAGGTGTATGAGCTGACGCACAACTACGGCGACATCGACATTCTATGGCTCGACGGCGGCTGGGTTAGGCCGCAGTGGAGCCTCAACGAGGAGTCAATCCCTTGGCTAGGCTGCAGCCAACAGGTGCAAGACATCAACATGCGCAGACTAGCCACGATGGCACGCAGCAACAATCCCGACCTGCTGATCGTGGACCGCAGCGTGGGAGGACGGTATGAGAACTACCGCACACCCGAGAAACAGGTGCCCGACACGCTCCTCCCCTACCCTTGGGAGACCTGCATGACGATGGGCGACAGCTGGAGCTACGTGCCCAACGACCACTACAAGAGCCCGACACAACTGATACACATGCTGTGCGACGTGGTGGCCAAGGGAGGCAACCTGCTGCTGAACGTGGGACCTGACGCCCAAGGACAACTCCCCAAGGCAGCCATCGAGCGAATGGAGGCCATTGGACTCTGGCTGAACCAAAATGGCAAAGCCATCTATGGCACCCGTCCGCTGTATCCCTATTGCCAAGGAAACGTGCGCTATACGCAAAGCAAAGATGGACAGCACCGCTATGCCATCTGCCTTATCGACGAGCCGACGCAGAACATCTCTTTCGAGATTCCCTATTTCTCGCGGGACGTCAAACTGCTGCTTCACACGCGCAGCGTACTTCAATATGCGCCCATGGGAAAGAGCACCACCATCACTTTGGAATCCTCGCACCCCTTGGAGAATGCAATCGTGTTTGAATTTTAGAGATTCCAAAGGGTGATGCCGTGGCATCGGCCAATACGGAAAACGGCAAATCAACGAGACGTTTTTCGGCCTTTTGGGAATATTTTTTCTATTATATCGATTTTTTTGCGTATCTTTGCAATTCAATATATTGTGCCATCACCCTTGGCACAAAACAATATTAAAACGCACTAAATCAGTATAGTTATGAAACTAGACGGACGCAGAGAAAGTACCAATGTTGACGACCGCAGAGGCATGAAGACCTCCACGAAGGCGGGTATGGGCATAGGCGGACTGCTGATAGCAGGCCTGTTGACGCTGCTGCTGGGCGGAGACCCGAGCGAGCTGCTCCAGCAACTGTCAGGCGGCGGTGCCACCACCACCGAAAACACCGAATACGTGGCTTCGGCCGAAGAAGAGGAACTCGCCAAATTCTCCAAGCAGATACTTGCCGGCACCGAGGATGTGTGGAAAGCGGAATTCAAGAAGATGGGAAAGACCTACGTTCCTCCCAAGCTGGTGCTCTTCAGCGGCTCCGTGCAGAGCGGCTGCGGCGGCGCCACCTCTTCCTCCGGTCCATTCTATTGCTCTGCCGACCAATGCGTGTACCTTGACCTCGAGTTCTTCATGAATATGAAAAAGCAGCTGGGTGCCGACGGCGACTTTGCCTACGCCTACGTCATCGCCCACGAGGTGGGTCACCACGTGCAGTACCTGCTGGGGACCCTCAACGATGCCCACAAGCAGATGAGCCGCCTCAGCGAGAAAGAGGCCAACAAGATTAGCGTGCGCCTGGAGCTCCAAGCCGACTTCTATGCCGGCGTGTGGGCCTACAACGACAACAAGATGTTCGGCTCGCTGGAAGACGGCGACATTGAAGAAGGCCTCAACGTGGCCGCCAAGATTGGCGACGACTACCTGCAAAAGCAAGCCTACGGCTACACCGTGCCCGACTCATTCAACCACGGCACCTCGGCCCAGCGCTCCAGATGGCTTAAGAAAGGCCTCTCCACCGGCGACATCAGGAATGGCGACACCTTCACGCCAAGCTACACTAGCCTATAAAGTTATATTGAATAATAAACATCATGTTCTAATATGAAAAAAACTGTCATTATCGTATTGCTGCTGGCCCTCATGGGCGGCGCAATGGCCCAGAATCAGGGCGCAAAAGAGTATGTGTCGGTCCTGCTGACCCTCCGCGACACCAACAACCTGCCTCAGGACACGCTGAACAAATACGGCGTGATGGTGCAGACCAAAACAGGCCGAGTGGCCACGGCCCTCATTGCCGCAGAACGCTACCACGACTTCCTCAACGCCAACCTCGTTGAGCGCGTGCAGCCCTCTACCCGCGTGTTCCTCCACGCCAACCAGATTGAAGGCACCTGCAAAGGCGGCCACCATGGCGAACACCATGCCAACTGCCGTCACCACGGCGCCGACGCCGCTTGCGACCAGCATCCCGGCAACCGCGAAGACCGTCGCCAGCACCTCATCCCCGAAGAGGAAATCCGCAAAGACGAAGCCAAAGGCTGGTACCTCGGCCTCATGCTTGGCGGATCGACCAACTACATGGATGTGAATAAAGACCTCTGGAACGGCACCTGGTACGACTACCGCGGCCTCAACCTCGAAGTGCGCACCGGCTATCAGTTCAACGAATGGTTCGGCATCCGCACCGGCCTCCAACTCCTGAGCAAGAACTATGTTACCGACCTCGAAGTGTCCTACAAGGGCAACACCGAGACCTATCGCACCTTCCACGACAATCTGTACCTCCAGCTCCCCTTGATGGCTGACTTCTCCGTCGGCAGCGAGGTCGTGCGCCTCCATTTCGCCTTCGGCGGCTTCGGCTCCTGGTGGGCCAGCCAGTGCCGCAACGGCTATGTCTATGTGGCTGGCGAAGAGATGCCCTACACCGGCACCAGCTACCAATTCGTTGAAGGTTACGACAACCGTTGGGATGCCGGTCTGGCCGGCGGCCTCGGCCTCACCCTGCGCGTAGCTCCCGCTTGGCAGCTCCATTTCGAAGGCAACTACTACCACAGCCTCATCAGCGCCGCCAAGAACCCCTACGAGTCCTTCAATCGCACCTGGACTTTCGGTCTCGGAATGACCTATCATTTCTAAGGAATAACTGTTTTTTCATAATCATTTATTGACTCAAGCGGGAGCTCTGCCTCCCGCTTAGTCTTTTGAAGCATGATACAGATTGACGACAACACCTTTTCTGTGGAGGCTGCCGACCTGCCCACATTCGTTGACAACCGCCCCGAAGAGAGCAACAAAGGCACCTACGGGCACGTGCTGCTGATTGCTGGCAGCTATGGTAAGATGGGTGCCGCCGTGCTGGCCGCCCGTGCCTGCCTCCGTGCTGGAGCAGGCCTGGTGACCGTGCATGTGCCACGCAAGGGGGTAGACATCATGCAGACCGCCGTACCCGAAGCCATGGTGTCCATCGACGAAGACGATTGCCGCTGGAGCCACCCCTTCACGCCAGAAGAACTGCAACGCTTCGATGCCATAGCGGCAGGACCTGGGCTGGGCACCCAAAGCAGCGAAGCACTACGCCAATTGCTGACGGCTTCCTCTGCCAAACCCCTGGTGCTCGATGCCGACGCGCTGAACATGCTGGCGCGGATGGATGACAAGCTGGAACTGCTACGCATGCGCGGAAAGCAGGACAGCACCGTGCTGACGCCCCATGCCAAAGAGTTCGAACGGCTCTTCGGCCTTTCCGCCGACGACGCCGCAAGAAAGGCTTTGCAAAAGTCGATAAGCATCGACACCGGCTGCGTCATCGTGTACAAAGGACATCGCTCCCAGATTACTGGAAAGGATGGCATTATCTACTTGAATACCAGCGGAAATGCTGGCATGGCCACCGCTGGCAGCGGAGACGTGCTGACAGGAATAGTTGCAGCATTTTTAGCACAAAACAAAGAATATCAAATAGATGCGTCAAAATGCACCGCATTGGCAGTATGGATGCATGGCAAATCTGGCGACAATGCCGTCCAAAAACAGTCAAAATGCAGCCTCACAGCAGGCGACATAGTGGAAAATTTGCGATTCGTAACCATGTAATCTAGTGATAGATACCAAAAGAGTATTATTTTTTTGCTAAAAAAATTTGTGTGATTGAAAAAAAGTGTGTATTTTTGCACCCGCTTTGAAAGGGAAAAGCAAACCAATCTTCCTCAATAGCTCAGTTGGTTAGAGCACCTGACTGTTAATCAGGGGGTCGCAGGTTCAAGTCCTGCTTGGGGAGCCAGAAAGCCGCAGACAATGCGGCTTTTTTCATATTCAGCGCCGAAGCGCCCTAAGCCACATACAGCATGAGCACAGCAATACCCACACTCCTTTGCGCCCTAGCAGCAGTAGCCCTGCTGATGGTAGGCCTTGGCGTGAAAATGCTGTTTAAGAAACATGGCGAATTCAAGCGCCACTGCAGCAGCATGGACCCCTACACCGGCAAGGCGGCGGGCTGCGTCTGCGGCAAGGCCGTCGGAGACAAATGCAAAGGCGGCAAACGCTACTCCCCACTCGAAGTCAACGAAGAGCTGCTTCGCGAAGCCAACGGCGAATAGGCCGCGACGCTGTTTCCGCCATACTGCACCCGCTTCATTTCCGAAAACCTCCTTTTTTTCACGCATGGCACAATAATAAAATTGCGCACGCGTTATTTATTATTAAACTTGAGCACATGAAGAGACTTTCGTTCTTCCTTCTCACGCTGATAGGCTTGCTGTGGCCGATAGCGGGTTCTGCTCAGCGCAACCCCTTCGACCATCGCGGAGCCCAGTTCGCCACGCAGGGAACCGACTTTTGGTGTGCCGTGCCCAGAAGCCGTGGAGCCAATGGCAACTACTATTGCCAGCTCTATGTCGTGGCCGAGCGCGACTGCGACGTCACCATCTCCTGCCCCGGATTTTCCTACAGTGAAACCTTTCACGCAAAAGGCCGTGTGATGGCAGGCCCCGACACCAACTACTTTGAGATTCCTTACCCCATCAGCTACATCACCGACTCTCTAACCCCCAATGCCTCCATGGCCAACCAAGCCGTGGCCCGTCCCTTGCCTTACGGCCTCCACGTCACCAGCACCGACACCATAGCCCTCTTCGCCCACCAGTACAGCTTCGGCTCCACCGATGCCGCCAACATCTTTCCTACCGAATTGCTGCGCGACGACTATGTGGTGCAAACCTTCCCCAGAAACCTCGACGCGTACCTCAGCAGCTTCAATACTTCCATCTTCTACGTCATCGCCACAGAGGACAGCACCACGGTAGACATCATCTTCTCTGAGAAGGACTGGCTGGGACACCTCCCGGGCGACACCGTGACGCTGCTGATGAATGCGGGCGACCTCTATTTCGTCGGAACAGACGAGAACGACACCAACGCCATCAACATGTTCCAGACCCACGCTTTCACGCCCAATATATTCAACCTTGCGGGCGTCTATTATCCATCCGACATCTCCGGCACGCGCATCATCTCGCACGACTGCAAGCGCATAGCCGTTTTCGAGGGCGGCCAAGACGGCTGCATCCCCTTCGACTACACAGGGGTCCCGGTCGTCTGGGGCAATGGCGACTACCACCTTGAGCAATCCTTGCCGACATGCTTCGCCGGAACCCAGTTCCTAGTGCCCAACATCGAATACTCCGACACCGACTACATCCGCTTTACCGGCCTCCACGACAACACGACCATTACCATCACAGACGCCTCGCGCCTCACCGGCACCACTCGCACCATCTCCGTCAACGCTTACGAGACCAACTGGTTTGAGATGCACATCGGAGAAGGCCCCTTCTTCATCTCCGCCACGCACCCCGTCCTCGTCAAGGACTATGCCATGGGGTCCAACTCCTACCGCTGGATGCTCGACGCCCACGACTGGGGCGACCCCGCCGCCGTCAGCATCCGCCCCGTCGAATGGTGGCACGAAGGACAAGCCAACTACGCCACCATCACCTATGTCGACCCCGACCACAACCGCACCTCTCGGCGCAACTACCTGCACCTCTTCACCCGCACTGCCGACATCAACGGCATGTACATCGACGACATCCCTGTCAGGGGACAGTTCCAACCCGTCCATGGGTCGCAATTCAGCTATGCCTACTTCGACCGCTACAGCCAGTACGTCAGTGAGGGCACCCACCACATCGAGTCTCGCACCGGAGCCCCCTTCTACGCCTTCTTGGACGGCTGCGGCAAATGGGAGCACCTGCTCACAAATGTGTCGCACGTCCAGCCTAGCAACTGCTACCTCACCGCCCAAAACATCTATTCCGACTCCCTCAAGCCCGACTCCATCTGGTGCATGTACGACCCCATCCGCTTCCACGCCTGGCACGAACGCCCCGCCGACAGCGTGATATGGGACTTCGGCGACGGCACCGTACGACGCTACTCCCACCTCGACACCGTCCATTTCGAACGCCCCTTCAGCTACACCTATTCCGACACGGGACGCTATACCGTCCGCGTCATCTTCACCTTCGCCGACGAAGGCTGCTACACCCTCAACAGCGACACCCTCTACGCCCCCATCTGGATCCACAACCACTACGACAGCGCCTTCTCCGTGCGGCTCTGCGAGGGCAGCTACACCTTCCGCGGCTGCCTGCTCGACTACACCGACACCCACTACATCACCACCTACTGGACCCCCTCGGGCTGCGACACCCTCTGGCAGATCGACCTCGTCACCTGCCCCCATTGCAGCTACTGGAACGACACCATCGCCCCCGACCAGCTGCCTTGGACCTTCAACGGGCATACCTTCAACTCCGAAACCCACGGTGCCCACGTCCACATCTCCCCTACAGTGCCCGACACCAATGGCTGCGACAGCATCATCACCTACAGCCTCATCATCATCCGCCACTGGGGCGAGACGCCGGTCGACAGCACCTTCATCCTGGCCCCCAACATCTTCATGCCCAACACGGGCGGCGACAACAGCCTCTTCAAGCTCTACTGCAGCCCCGACATCCAGCAGGCCAAGGTCTCCGTCTACAACCGCATGGGCGAGCGCATCACGCAGTTCGACGGCCTCACCGGCAGCTGGGACGGCAGCAGCTCCCACGGCCCCTGCCCGCAGGGTGCCTACCTCTTCTACGTCCGCTACATCGACCTCAAGGACAACAACTGGAAAACCTTCACTGGCACCGTCACGCTAATCCGATAGTATCATGAAAAACAAGTACATATACATCTTTCTCCTCCTGCTGTCGTCGGCGCAATTCCTGCGCTCGCAAGAGGATTATCCGCCTGTGATTCCATTCGCCACCCAGGGCACCGATTTCTGGATGGCCTATCCTTGGATTATCGAGCATGCCTACCACCTAAACGAACTCTACATGCTGGTAGTCTGCGACAACGACTGCGACGTCACCGTCTCCAACGAACGGCTCGGCATTCATCGTGTATACCATTGCCGCACCCGCCTTTGGGCCCGCGCCGACACCAACTACATCAAGATATCGCTCGACACATTCCAATTCTTCGACACCTTGCTGCCAGGCATCCCCCTCGCCAGGCAAGTCGCCAACCAGCCTTCCAACTTCTGCTGGCACATCACCAGCACCGACACCATCGCGCTCTATGCCGGCCTCTGGGCCACCTGGCTCAACGTCGCTCCCATCCTCCCTACCGAGATGCTGCGCGACGAATATGTGCTGCCTCAAACTGAGAAATACGGCATCATCGCCACCGAGGACAGCACCGTCATCGACATCGTCCCCTCGACCCAGACATGGGTCGGGCAGCCACCCGGAGTCACTACCACCATCACCCTCAACAAAGGACAATTCTATTACACCCGCAAAAACCTCGGCGGCACCACCGTCAAAGCACACGACTGCAAACGTATTGCCATCATCGCTGGCAACAGCAAGCACGACATCGCCCAAGTGCTTCCCAACCGCTTTGCCGGCCGAGAGCACGTCATCATCCCCAACACTATCGGCGATGCACACAACCCCGAGATGACCGCCCGCGTCACCGCCCTCTACGACCACACCACCGTCTTCGTGAACGGCATCTTGGTGGGCACCCTCAACCGCAACCAATACCGCGCCATCACCCTCCCCTACGAGGATGGCCCCTGGGTCGTCAACACCAGCAAGCCCACCCTCACCTATCTCTACCGCGACAGGATACCCAGCCTCGAAGACTTCTTCGGCTCCATGTCCTACATTATCCCCACCGAATATTGGCAGAGCAACCTCGGCATCACCTCCACCTTCTGCCGGCACGACAACAACAACAACCGCTATTTCAAACGCTTCGCCGCCTTCGCTGTCGTAGCGACCGAGAACCGCAACTTCATCCGATTCGACGATGCCCCAGTGACCGAGAACCAGACCGACCACAACGACATCGGCTACACCGTCGCCAACATCGACATGTGGGGATTCGGCAACAGCGACCACGGCCAAGGACCTCATAGTTTCCGCACCCTCAACAACACCCCCTTCATGGCCTACGTCGCCTCCACCCAGCAATGCCTCTACACCGCCCACAAGGCTCCGGGCAAATGCTACCTCTACTACGACACCACCCTCGTCGACAGCATGCCCCCCGGCTTCGGCACCTGCCACACCCAGCCCATCCCCATGCGTTGCTCGGCCGAATATCCTGCCGACAGCGTCGCATGGGACTTCGGCGATGGCACCCCCGTCATCCAAGGACCCTACGAGTCCACCCAGCAGCTGGCACACACCTACGACACCGCCGGCACCTTCACCATCTCCTGCATCATCAGCTACCCTTGGGAAGGCTGCTTCACCCGCAAGAGCGACACCCTCTCCTGGCAGCTCGACATCTACTGGGAAACCGACTCACTCGTCGAGATCCATCTCTGTGAAGGCAATGGAACCTTCCGCACCCTCACCCTCGAAGAAGACGGCGAATACCACTACACCGCCACCGGCCAGAACGGCCACTGCGACACCAGCTTCACCATCCTCTTCACCACCTGCCCGCGATGCTCCGAAGACTTCGACACCATCGCCCTCGAAAACCTCCCTTGGCACTATAACGGCCGCACCTTCAACAGCGAGACCATCAACGAACCCGTGCACATCAGCGATGGCCAGGAATGCGACAGCATCATCTACTACTACCTCCACATCGACCCCTACTACGGCGAACCCCGTCCCGACAGCGTCATCATCCTCGCACCCAACGTCATCACACCCTCCTCCGGCGACGAAAACAGCCTCTTCCGCATCGTCGCCAACGAGTTCATCACCGACATGGAAGTCTTCATCTTCAACCGCCAAGGCGTCAAACTCGCCCAGTTCGACGGCCTCCACGAATACTGGGACGGCACCAGCAACGGCCGCATCTGCCCACAAGGCACCTATGTCTACTACATCCGCTACAAGGACTTCCGCATCCACAACTGGCAAACATTCTATGGCACCGTCACCATCCTACGCTAACCGCTATTCACAAACGCACGTTGATTAATTCTGGAAACCGACCCCTTTTATTCCATAAAAAAGAACTATTTTTGCATTTTGAAATATAATATTCATTGCGCAATGAAACAGTACACCAAAAGACACCACAACATCGTTGTTATCATGTTCTTAGCAATGCTCTTCGCCGTCCCCGCGAGCAGCTTTGCCCAGGTCCCCGACAACCCTCAAAGCGAGAATCAATACAACGATGACATCCATGCGTTCATCATCAAGCGTCTCAAACAGACCTGCCAGCAACGCGAAAAGCAGATGAATAAGCAAATTCAGCAGATGCTCATCAACCTGCCCAACTCCGAAAAACTCTACGACGAGACCTTCGTGCGCATCACCACCAGCGTCCAGGAAGACACCACCGAGGACGGCAAGCCCGAAATCAACTACGTCTACAGCATCTCCTACAACTGCCACCACTTCGAGGGCACCGAGGACGACTACCCCTCCGCCGCCTACATATGGAATAGCTCCAACTCCTGCCGCGCCATCTGCAACCTCACCCGCGACATGATCGACAAGGAACTCTTCGACATCTTCGCCCCCGGCCGCCACGCCACCATCACCGTCACTTCCACCACCGACGCAGCCGAAATCGCTCACATCAACTACCTCGGCGAATATGGCGACTTCCGCTATATGCCCGCCATCTTCAACGACGAGAATGTGCGCATCTCCGTCGACAAGAAAGAGGGCATCACCACCAACGCCCAGCTCGCCTACATCCGCGCCCGCGGCGTCACCAGCTACCTCGAAGAAAACGTCAGCTCCCTCAAGCGCATGCAGAACGACTACCTCTACGAGACCCGCTGCTTCGACATGACCGGCCCCCACTACCGCCGCAGCAGCATCAAGATCGTCGTCCACGGCGCCTTCGATGCAGCCGCCAAGACCATGGAAGCCGCCCTCCTCAACGACGAGTATGTCGACTTCAACATCCCTCAGGCCGAGGAAAACCTCAACAGCAAGACCTACGCCCTCGTCATCGCCAACGAGGAATACACCGCCCCGCTGCCCAACTGCGACTTCGCCAGCAACGACGGCGACATCCTCCGCGAATACTTCGTCCGCACCCTCGGCATCCCCACCCGCCACGTCAAGGTGATGCACAACGCTGGCCGTATGGAGATTAAAAACGAAGGCATCCACTGGCTCCGCGACATCATCAAGGCTCAGAGCGGCGACGTCCACATCATCATCTACTATGCCGGCCACGGCATCAGCAACGAGAAGTTCAGCCCCTACCTCATGCCCAGCGACATCGACGTCACCAAGGTCCGCTCCCTCCGCAGCAAGAACGGCATACTCCCCGAAAACGTCGTCCTCAAAGGCAACGACGCCGAAAAAATCCTCAACCAGTGCATCTCCATCGACTCCCTCGCCAACTGGTTCAAGAAAGATGTCGCACTCAGCTACACCTTTATCATCGACGCCAGCTTCGACGGCATCCAGCGCAGCGGCAAGCAGTTCTTCAACATCGCTAAGGAAACCAAGCGCTACCGCGCTCCTCGCCTCCGCAACGACATCGTGGTCTTCATGGCCGCCGACGGCGACAAGACTGCCTACAGCTTCATCGACCAGCACCACGGATTCTTCACATACTACATCCTCAAGGAACTCAAGTACACCCGCGGTGAAGCCACCTTCCAAGAACTCTTCAACAACGTCACCAAGACCCTCGCCTACGAGTCCTCCCTGCAAGGCAAGCTCCAAGAACCCAGCATGATCATCGGCGGCGCTCTGGGCGAGAACTGGGGCAACCGCACCTTCATCAACAACTAACACTGCCGGCCTTCGGCTTCCTAGCATCTCCTAACCACTCCTAGAAAAAGCCCCCGCCAAGCAAGAAATCAAAAAGAAACAACACAAAATAGAAAACAATAAAAAATAAAATAAGAATTATGAAGAAAATCTTTGTAGCAGCCCTCATCATGCTGCTTGCCACGAGCGCTGTCAGTGCGCAGAACAACTTCCGCGGCATCGTCAAGTTCAAAGTCGAGAGCACCGGCACCGTCGCCGTCCCCATCAAGCCCGAACAGTCCACTTTCGAAATCAAGGTGTACGACAACAAGCTCATGGTCGAGACCACCGTCCAAAACGGCCTAAAAACCATTGCCGCACAAGACATCAGCTGGATCATCACCGCCCTCCTCAGCGAAGGCATCGAGCTTGAGTCCTACAATGGCGACGGCAAGATCATCATCCGCAACGAAGTGACCAAGGCCAGCATCGACAGCATCGAAATCGTTGACCAAGAACCCGGACATTTCTATTATGAGTATGTCAACGAAACACAAGAGATGCTGGGCTACACGGCAAAGAAACTCATCGTCCACAGCTACGACGAGGAAGGTGTCGACCATCCCACCACTTGCTGGTACACCACCGAGATTGGCCCCGAATACTGCCTCCTCCTTGGTCAGATGAAGGGATTCCCCCTCGTCTACACCAGCAACAGCCCCGACGGCAAGGCCATCACCTACACCGCCACTGAGATTACCAAAGGCAAGGTCAAAGAGGCCGAATTCCTTCCCCCAGCAGGCTATCAAGACCTCAGCGACGAAGAATTCAAGGCGCTCAACGATGAGATTGAGGCCGCCATCGAACTCCTCCGCGACTAATCCCCTTCCCCATGCAATTATAGATGCCGCCGCCCCGCGCCGGCATCTATAATTGATTTATCACCCTTCAACGGCTCCAAACATGAAGAATGCCAGTGGCATTCGATAGCGTTCCGAAGGATGCCGCACGAAGTAAGGCAAGTGGAGAACCACCAAGAGTTCACTCTTGAGGCCGGAGAGCAGAGCCGTCAATGAGCAAAGCGAATTAACCTTCACCCTTCAACCTTCAACATTCAACCTTCAACCTTCAACTTTCAACCTTCACCTTTCACCCTTCATCAACCCGGTTCCTCCATGTCAAAAAGCAAAAAGAAAAAACAGAAGAAAGTCCGTCCGACCAGTAAATTCAAAGAGTTCGTCCAAAGCACCAACGGGCGCAGGCTTCGCGGTGCCTGCTACATCCTGCTGGCAATCTTTTTGCTTGTTGCCATAGCCTCCTTCTTCATCGGGTGGCCCAGCCACGACAACTGGCTCGGCCCCGTGGGATATGCGGTCTCTGCCTTCTTCGTCCAGCAGCTCTTCGGCATCGCCTCTGCTGGCTTTTCCTTCATGCTCTTCCTCTATGGCGTCCACCTCTGCGGCAAGACGCTCATGCCCATCAAACGAGCCCTTCTCTGCACCCTCTTCTGGATGTTCTGGATCTCCACCATGCTGGGCTACGTCGCTGGCCGCATAGGCCACGACAACGAGACCTTCAACAACTACGGCGGCGTCACCGGCTATTTCGTCGCCGAACAGCTCTACCGCCTCATCAAGTGGGGCACCCTCGTGCTCATCCTCTTCCTCGGCGGCCTCATGCTCTACTTCGTCCACAAGCTGCGCGTCAAAGTGCCCAAGATCGACGTCCAGTCGGCTGTCAGCACCATCAAATCCTCCGTCGGCAGCCTCATCACGCCCAGCACCGACAAAGAGGAGACTCCGGAAGAAGAACCCGAAACCGAACAACAGCCCGAAGCCAGGCACCGCTTCTCCCTCTTCGACAAACTCAACCCCGAGGAGAAGGAAGAACCCGAAACAACGCCTGAACCCGAACCCGCGGCAGAGCAAAAGCCCGAAATCAAAATCGACATCAACGACCGCTTCGTCGATGTCAACAAACGCGCCCAAAAGCCTGGCAACGAGCCCTCCTTCACCATCGCTGACACAGGCATCACCCCCGACGAGGCTCCCAAGCCCGTCGAAGAAGAGCTGCCTCGCTACTCCGAATTCGAGAACGTCCACACCGAGGCCGGCACCCCTGCCGAGGAGCTCTACGACCCCAAGCGCGACCTCTACCAGTTCGAGATGCCCGACACCAGCCTCATGACCGACTGGGAAGAACGCAATGTCAAGGTCACCAAGGAAGAGCTCATCGGCAACAAGGACCGCATCGTCGAGACCCTCCGCAACTACGGCATCGAAATAACGGACATCACGGCCTCCCCCGGCCCCACCGTCACGCTATACGAAATCAAGCCCGCGCCGGGCATCCGCATCTCCAAGATCAAGAGCCTCGAGGACGACATCGCCCTCAGCCTCTCCGCCCTCGGCATCCGCATCATCGCCCCCATCCCCGGCAAAGGCACCGTGGGCATCGAGGTCCCCAATACCAAGCCCCAGGTCGTCTCCCTGAAAAGCATGCTCGAGAGCGACGCCTTCCGCAACTGCGGCAAGATGGAACTCCCCATAGCCTTCGGCAAGACCATCAGCAACGAGCCCTACATCACCGACCTCGCCAAGATGCCCCACCTCCTCATGGCTGGCGCCACGGGCACTGGTAAGTCCGTAGGCCTCAACTGCGTCATCGCCTCCCTGCTCTACAAGAAACACCCCGCTGAGCTCAAGTTCGTCATGGTCGACCCCAAGAAAGTCGAACTCTCCCTATACAACAAGATCGAACGCCACTACCTAGCCAAGATGCCCGACAGCGAAGAGGCCATCATCACCGACGTCAAGAAAGTGGTGCGCACCCTCAACTCGCTCTGCATCGAGATGGACCAGCGCTACACGCTCCTCCAGTCCGCCGGCGTACGCAAGATCACCGAATACAACGACAAGTTCGTCCACCGCCACCTCAACCCAGAGAATGGCCACCGCTACCTCCCCTACATCGTCCTCGTCATCGACGAGTTCGCCGACCTCATCATGACCGCCGGCAAGGAGGTCGAAGGACCCATCTGCCGCCTCGCCCAGCTGGCACGCGCCGTGGGCATCCACCTCATCATCGCCACCCAGCGCCCCACCACCAACATCATCACCGGCACCATCAAGGCCAACTTCCCCGCACGCGTGGCCTTCAAGGTCACCAGCGGCATCGACTCTCGCACCATCCTCGACGTCAGCGGCGCTCAACGCCTCATAGGCCGCGGCGACATGCTCATCAGCCTCTCTGGCTCCGAATTGGTGCGCCTGCAGTGCGCCCTCATCGAAACATCCGAAATCGAAGAGCTGGCCGACTTCATCGGCACCCAGCGCGGCTACCCCGACGGCTTCCTCCTGCCCGAATACCTCGACGAGAACGAGGAACCCAACAAGGACTTCGACCCCAAGCAGAAAGACGAGTTCTTCAACGACGCCGCCCGCCTCGTCGTCGCCAGCCAGTTCGGCTCCACATCCCTCCTGCAGCGCAAGCTCCAACTGGGCTACAACCGCGCAGGACGCATCATCGACCAGCTCGAAGCCGCAGGCATTGTGGGCCCCTACAACGGCTCCAAGGCCCGCGAAGTGCTAATCCACGACGAAGTCGAACTAGAAGACATCCTCCGCTCGCTATGAACTGGGACAAAGGAAAAGTCAAGGTTGTAGGAAAAAAGGTTGTAGGGAAAATTAATTATAAATTATAAATTATAAAATTGAACTCGGCTTACCTTTCCTCCAACACCTCCCCCCTTCCCGACGTCCTCAACGACGTCTACCGTTCCGTCATGCTCCACACCGCCAATCCCGGCATGGCCTCCACGCCCTACCAGGGACAGCTGCTCAGGATGCTCGTCCAGTGGGTACAGCCCTCCGTCGCCGTCGAAGTAGGCTGCCAGGCAGGCTTCGGCTCCGTCTGCATCGCCTCCGCCATGCCCGCAGGCTCCACCCTCCACCTCCTCGAAGCCAACGAAGAATACAGCCACTGGATCGACCGCCATGCGCGCATGGCCGGCGTCGAAGACAAACTCGCCCTCCACATCGGCGACGCCGCCCAGCTCATCCCCCGGCTGCCCGACGGCATCGGCTTCGCCTTTGTCGACGCCGACAAGGAAAGCTACCCACGCTACTACCAGCTCCTCCTCCCCAAGATGGCTCCTGGCGGACTGCTCCTTTTCGACAACATGCTCTGGTATGGCCGCGTACTTGAGGCCCCTTCCGACAGCAGCCTGCGCTGCGACCGCGACACCCGCGCCCTGCAGCTCCTCGCTCAACAAATCACACAAGACCAACGCGTTGACAACATCCTGCTGCCCATACGCGACGGCATCATGCTCTGCCGAAAACGCTGACAGCAAAAAATAATGTTGCTATGTCATTTTTTTTTAGTATTTTTGCATTTTGAAATAAAGTACTTTATAATGAAAAAAATAGCTCTCATCACGGCCGCCTGCCTCACCCTGCTCTGCGCCTCCTGCGTCAAAGATAAAAACTGCAGATGCAGCGTCCTCGGCAGCCAGGAAGTCCGCATCATCACCATCAAGTCGGGCGACTGCAACAAAATCAACGCCACCAGCTGGTTCGACGCCCTCGACACCATCCACCCTCAAATGCTGGTATGCACCGACTATCCCTTCAGCGGCGACAGCCTCGTCGTGTATGAAAAATAACCAATGCATGAAGCCATGAAAAAACTCATCCCCATCCTCATTCTCCTCATCGCCGTCGTTACCCTCAGCGGCTGCTCCAAAGACAAGAAGTGCCGCTGCACCGCTGTCACCGAACACCCCCTCAACACCGACGTCACCATCGTCAGCGTCGACCCAGGCTTCTCATGCAAGAAAATCACCCGCATCGGCTACGAGCGCCAGCTCGAAGGCCAGCTGGTGCGCGAAGTCGTGGAAGTCACCTGCGAGGAGGATAAGGATTGAAGCCCTTCACCTCTAAGGCCGCACGCATCGTCGCCCTCGTCCTGCGCATCGCGCTAGGACTCTTCTTCCTTGTCTCTGCCGTGGCCAAGCTCATCGGCATCGACCGCTTCGAGATCTACGTCTTCTCCTACAAATTCCTCTCCCTCAACCTCTCCTTCCTGGCCGCACGCCTCGTCATCATCGCCGAGATCATCCTCGGCATAGGCCTCATCTCCTGCACCTTCAAGCGGCTCTTCGACAGCCTCACCATCCTCATGCTCGCGGGCTTCACCCTCTTCCTCGGCTACGCCATGCTCATCGGCCGCACCGACAGCTGCCAATGCATGGGCTCCCTGCTCGCCATCGACCCAGCCCGCTCCATACTCAAAAACGCCCTCCTCATGGTCCTCATGGTCGTCGCCATGGGGGTCAAGCCCTGCCCCTGGCGGCCCCGCTGGTTCGTCTGGCTCCCCGTGCTGCTGGCACCCTTCGTCGCCATCTTCATCCTCTCCGCACCCGACAACTGGCTCTTCGGACCCGCCGACGAAGACTACGGCTCCGCCATGTTCGACAAAGCCATCCAGCCCGACGGCGACCTCTCCACCCTCGACCTCACCCAAGGACGCCACGTCGTCGCACTCCTCACCCCTGCCTGCCACTTCTGCCAGATGGCCGACGAAAAACTCGTCTACATATACCGACGCAACGGCCTCGACTCCAATGCCTTCGTCTATGTGTCGCACTTCAACGACACCCTCTCCACAGGCATCCAGCTCGACACCATCTCTTTCCACCACAGCTGCTACCTCGTCCCCTTCGTCACCTACGCCTACATCACCAAGCTCAACCAGCCCATGATCCTCCTCGTCGACAACGGACAGGTCACAGCCACCTGCAACTATCGCAACATCCAAGAGAAAGACATCGTCGCCTTCCTCAGGCAGGAAGAATAGCAACAGCACTCCCACCACGCAACACGCAAAAGCCCAGCACAGCAACGCAACATAAAATCCCCTCTCCCATGCGCCACAACAGAACCCTACGCCGCCTCGCACCGCTAGCACTCCTGCTCATCCTGTTCATCCTCACAGGCTGCAACAAACAATGCCAATGCATCGGCTACGACGGCTCCCGCGTCACCTACAGCGAAGAAGAACTCGACGCCCGCGGCAAGACCTGCTCCGAGATGGTCATCCACGAAGGCCTAGCCACCCGGCTCTACAGCATCTGCGAATGGAAAAACTAAGGCAGTTTACCATCTATAGAGCCCATCTTTCGGCGTCAGCCCAATAATTATAAATTATAAATTGTAAATTATAAATTATTTTTCGTATCTTTGCATCCGCAAAAGTGGATAGATTTGTAATGATTGCAACCACTGAAAAATAATGCTAAATACATCATTTTCAACTGTCAATCGCATTCTTCTTCCCCCTTTGCTTTTTTATGTTCAACATCAAAAAAGTTAAAGTACTATGAGCTATTTCTTCACTTCTGAGTCCGTTTCCGAAGGACATCCCGACAAAATTGCAGACCAAATCTCCGATTCTCTGCTCGACGAATTTCTGCGTCGCGACCGCGACAGCCATGTCGCCTGCGAGACCCTCGTCACCACCGGCCTCGTCATGCTCAGCGGCGAAGTCACCTGCAACGGCTACGTCGAAATCCAGGACACCGTCCGCGAGGTCATCCGCAACATCGGCTACACCAAGAGCGAGTACCGCTTCGACGCCGAGTCCTGCTCCGTGCTCTCCGCCATCCACGGCCAGAGCGGCGACATCAACCAGGGCGTCAGCCGCGCCATCGCCCGCGAACAAGGCGCCGGCGACCAGGGCATGATGTTCGGCTATGCCTGCGACGAGACCCCCGAGTTCATGCCGCTGCCCATCACGCTGGCACACATCTTCATGCAAGAGCTGACCAAGATTCGCAAGGAAGGCAGCCAGATGACCTACCTGCGTCCCGACGCCAAGAGCCAGATCACCATCGAATACGGCGACGACCACAAGCCCCTCCGCGTGGAAGCCGTGGTCATCTCCACCCAGCACGACGACTTCGACCCCGACGAGCAGGCCATGTGCGACCGCATCCACAAAGACGTCGAACAGATACTCATCCCCCGCGTCCTCGCGCGCCTCAGCGACGACAACCGCGCCCTCTTTGCCGGCAACGACTACAAGCTCTTCGTCAACCCCACGGGCAAGTTCGTCATCGGCGGCCCCCACGGCGACACGGGCCTCACTGGCCGCAAGATCATCGTCGACACCTACGGCGGCCGCGGCGCCCACGGCGGCGGCGCCTTCTCGGGCAAAGACCCCTCCAAGGTCGACCGTTCTGCCGCCTATGCCACCCGCCACATCGCCAAGAACATGGTGGCTGCCGGACTCTGCGACGAAGCCCTCGTGCAGGTAGCCTACGCCATCGGCGTCGCCGAACCCGTCGGACTCTACGTCAACACCTACGGCACCAGCCACGTCGACATGACCGACGGCGAGATAGCCCGCCTCATCGGCAGCATCTTCCCCATGCGCCCCTACGACATCGTCGAACGCTTCGGCCTCAAGAACCCCATCTACGGCCCCACCGCCGCCTACGGCCACATGGGCCGCGACCCCTACAGCGCGCCCGTCACCCTCATCGACGCCCAGGGCCGCGAAACCACCAAGACCGTCGACTTCTTCGGCTGGGAACGCCTCGACTACGTCCCCCGCATCAAAAAAGCCTTTCAGCTGAAATAGCATCAGGCTCGGCCTATGCCGCCAATCCCCGTCGGAGCACCTCTTCGACGGGGATTGCCTTTTCTCCCCTCGCCCCGCGTTCACTAGGGCTCTCAAAGAGGAGTTCAATCAAATGCTTTCATGGGATATTGAGTTCCTTTTGAACAGACTTCGCCGCCGAAGTATGGCGAGATGCGGCGCATGATAACCGACAAAGAAAGAGACCCGTCAAGCATACCGTTGCCATAGGATCCCGAAAAATCGAAAAAAGACCCATGAATCGCATATCCGTTCTTCCCAGCCTGCCAATGGCCTTCACGCAATGTCTAGCAAATATCCATCTTTCCATCCTCCCGAAATGCTAGCGCAGATGGTGCTGCTGGCACCGCTGGTAATGTTTGAGCTGCTGTCACTGCTGGCGCTGTTGGTACTGCTTGCGCTGCTGGGATGGGAGATTGGTGATAAATGATAGGGGCTGAAAAACGGGAATTGAGGAATCGAGGATGAGAAATGAGGAATCGAGGATGAGAAATGAGGAATCGAGGATGGGAAATGAGGAATCGAGGATGGGAAATGAGGAATCGAGGATGGGAAATGGGTGAATGAAGAACGGGGAATGGGGGATGGAAGATGAGGAACGGGTGTTGGAGGATGGAGGATGAGGAATGGAGGATGAGGAATGGAGGATGGGTGAATGGAGGAAGGGTGATAAGAAGTGAGTAGTGAGTAGTGACGGAGTGACGTCCCTTCACCTTTGCGACAAAGTTGCGACAAAACCGCGGCAGTCTCGAGACAGGGCCGTACATGTTAGAGAACCGAGATCGGGGAAAAATCCTTTTTATAGCTAAGATAAGAAAGCCCCACAGCAGCCGTTGTGCGAAACAGCCAACCTGCAGACAGCCCCAAACCGTCCCCACCGCATCTAGCAGTAGGCCGCATCCAGCCACATCTCAGGCCATATCTGGCCAAATTATTGTTCATTGCGCCGAAAAATATACTATGGATAAGGGCTTGCGTCAGCCCCTACACTTAACCCTTGACATTTTGATTGGCGTACTGCTGGATTTCGTCGTGGAAGAATTCAAGCTGGACGCCGGCTTGACGGAAGAGTTCTTCACTCTCGGCACCAGCATGGTATTTGCGCTCGCAGACCACGCGGCGGATGCCGCAGTTGATGATGAGCATGGCACAGGTACGGCAGGGGGTCATGCGGCAGTAGAGCGTGGCGCCGTCGAGGGAGATGCCACGACGGGCGGCCTGGCAGATGGCGTTCTGCTCGGCATGGACGGTGCGGACGCAGTGGTTGGTGATGCTGCCGTCTTCCTCGATGGTCTGACGGAAGAGGTGCCCCACTTCGTCGCAGTGCGGCAACCCCGCAGGGGAGCCCACATAGCCCGTGACGAGGAGCTGCCTGTCCTTGACGATGACGCAGCCGCTGCGGCCACGGTCGCAGGTGGCGCGCTTGGAGGCGGTGTTGGCGAGTTCCATGAAGTATTCGTCCCAGCTGGGGCGGCGATAGATGATCTGCGACAGCACCTGCTCGACCTGCTCGTTGAGCTCCGGGATGGTGCCGCCATTGTCGAAGCGGTAGTCGGCATGGTCGATGCAGTAGCGGAGGTTCTGCTTGTTGGGGTCGTCGTTGTCCATCTCGCGCTGCTCGTTGGCGAGGAAGGTCTCGTAGGTGATGTGGTCGGTCTCGCTGCCGCGCAGCACGGCACGGTCGTAACGCACGCGGGCGTCGGCGTCGACGGCGAAGAGGAAGAAATGGTCTTTGTTGCGGAGGGCTTCCACCTCACCCGGGGTGCGGATGGACTCGATGATGCAGTTCTGTCCGGAGGCTTGCGCCTGCTCATAGAGCTGCTCGACAATCCAAGAGGGGGAATGCTGTGCACGGAGGTCGTTGCCCACGAGGGTCATGGTGTCTCGGTTGACGGGGAGTCCGCGACGGACTATCTCGTCGGTGATGAAGGCTCGGACGGAGTAGTGGACAAAGCCTTTCTGGCTGACAAGGTATTCGACGATGGTGCCTTTGCCTGCGCCAAGCGTGCCGGTTATGCCAATGGTAAGCATCTTTTTTTGAATTAAGAATTAAGTATTAAGAATTATTTTGGAGGGGCGGGGTGTGAGTGGGTGATACTTGGAGATACTTGGAGGGGCTAGGAAGTGGACTAGGAAGTGGACTCGTGGGGGCTCGTGGGGGCTCGTGGGGCTAGACTTTGAATTTGTATTCCAGGTGGGAGAGTTCTTCGTTGGCTTTGACGATTTTCTTTTTGAGGCCTTGCTTGTACTGGAGGACTTTCTGCTGGAGGGCGGGGTCACCGACGGCCATGATCTGCAGGGCAAGGACGGCGGCATTCTGCGCGCCATTGATGGCGACGGTGGCGACGGGGATTCCCGGAGGCATCTGCATGATGGCGAAGGTGGCGTCGAGGCCTTCGAGGACGCTGCCTTTGATGGGGACGCCGATGACGGGCAGCGGGGTCTCGGCGGCGATGACGCCAGGAAGGGCGGCAGCCATGCCGGCGCCGGCAATGATGACTTTGATGCCGCGGGTGTGGGCATTACGGGCGAAATCGGACACCTCGGCAGGGGTGCGGTGGGCAGAGAGGGCGTTGACCTCGAAGGGTATCTCCATCTCTTCTAAGAATTGGCAGGCTTTCTCCATGACCGGCAGGTCGGAGGTGCTGCCCATGATGATGCTGACTTGGGGAGACATTGGGAGCAATTTTACAATTTATAATTTATAATTTATAATTTATAATTTACAATTTATAATTATTTTTTTCTAGGGGGGTAGGCAGCTAACCACTAACCACTAACCACTAACCGCTAACCACTAACCACTAACGGTTTCAAACGGAGTGTCCGAGAGCTCGCTTTCGAGACCGGAGTGCCAAACCGTCATCGACCGAAGGGAGATAACCGCTAACCATTTAACTCAGGTATATCTGCCAGGCGCGGAGGATTACTTCGGGCTTGGCGCCTTCGTAGAGGACGCGGTAGACGGACTGGGCGATGGGCAGCTCGACGTTGCTGCGCTGGCAGACGACGTTGAGGCTCTTGGCGGCATAATAGCCTTCAGCGATCATCTTCATCTCCAGCTGTGCACTCTTGACGCTATAGCCACGGCCTATCATGGTGCCAAAGGTGCGGTTGCGACTGAACTGCGAGTAGCAGGTCACCAGCAGGTCGCCGACGTAGGGCGGCATCTGCTGGGGCACCAGTTCCAGCTGACGCGAAGGACAGACCTTGCGGATGAAGCTGCTCATCTCGGCGATGGCGTAGCTGATGAGGACGGCCATGAGGTTGTCGCCGCAGTCCATGCCGTTGCAGATGCCTGCAGCCACAGCATAGATATTCTTGAGGGCAGTGGAGAACTGGATGCCGCGCATGTCGTCGCTGACAGAGGCGCTGATATAGCGGCAACGGAGCTGATGGCGCACCTGCTGTGCGAGGTCGGCATTGGTGGAGGCGGCGGTGATGAAGGTGAGCCGTTCGCGTGCAACCTCTTCGGCGTGAGTGGGGCCGCTGATGACGGCCAGCTGCCGCTCAGGGACCTGGTAGCAGTGCTGGAGGTAGTCGGTGACCACCTCGTCGGCCTCGGGGACAAAGCCTTTGATGCCGGAGACCAAAATGCGCTGACGCAGGAGCGCGGGATCGACGCTTTGCAACACCCCATGCAGGAAAGCGGTGGGGACAATGAGGTATATCACCTGGCATTGCTCCACCACTTGCTGCGGGTTGTCGCAGATGAGCAGACGCTTAGTGTCGAGGGACACCTCGCCGAGATAGCGGTAGTTGCGGCCGCTGTCGGCGAGGCTCTCTCTAATATCGGGTTCGCGGACATACCAGCAGAGCTGTTCCTCGGGTTGTTCGAGAAGCACCTTGGCCACCGCTGTGGCCCACGAGCCGCTGCCGATAATGCCTATCATTTGAGGTTCTTTAAGATTTCCAAAGTGAGGTTCCAGAACATCTCGACGGTCTTGATTTCAATCTTCTCGCCGGGGGCGTGGACGCCACGCAGCGTAGGTCCGTAGCTGACCATGTCCATCTTGGGATATTTCTCGCCGATGAGGCCGCATTCCAGTCCCGCGTGGATGGCGCGGACGATGGGGTCGTGGCCGAACATCTTCTTGTAGGTCTCGACGCCCACCTGCAGCACCTTGCTGTCGGGGTTGGGGGTCCAGCCGGGGTAGCCGTCGCCGTGGCTGACGTGTGCGCCGATCATGCGGAAGGTAGCCTCAATCTTCTGCGCGGCAGCAAACTTAGCGCTCTCGACAGAGCTGCGCTGGCTGGTAGCCACATGGATCTGCTTGTCGTCCATCTTGACGGAGGCGAGGTTGGTGGAAGTCTCGACGAAGTTGGGTATCTCGCGGCTCATGGCCAGCACGCCGTGGGCGCAGGCGAAGAGCGCATTGATCAGGTTGTACTGCGTCTGGCGGTCGATGAGGCAGGCGGGCATGTCGATAGGTTCGATGGCTATCTCCAGGTCGGGCTCGGTGCTGCGGAACTCGAACTTGAGTTTCTCGCCCAGTTCGGCGACGAGAGCCTTGAGTTGGTCGGCCATGCCGGTGAGCACCACCACGTCGGCCCATGCTTCGCGGGCGATGGCGTTGCGGAGGTTGCCGCCGTCGATGCGTGCCAGTCCCACCTTGCACTGCTCGGTGGCGTTCCACAGCAGGCGGGTGAGGAGCTTGTTGGCGCAGCCGCGGCCCTTGTTGATGTCGTCGCCGCTGTGTCCGCCCTGGAGGCCGCTGACCTTGATGCGGAAGGCGCTCTCGCCGTCAGGCACGGGGCGCGTGGCGTAGTCGATGGCCACGGTGGTGTCGATGCCGCCAGCGCAGCCGATGCAGTATTCGCCCTCGTCCTCGTCGTCGAAGTTGAGGAGGATGCTGCTCTTAAGCCAGTCGGTGTGGAGGTTGGCGGCGCCAGTGAGGCCGGTCTCCTCGTCGACGGTGAAGAGGCATTCGAGGGGGCCGTGGGCGATGGACTTGTCGTCCAGGATGGCCAGTGCGGCAGCCACGCCGATGCCGTCATCGGCGCCGAGGGTGGTGCCGTTGCCCACGAGCCAGCCGTCTTCGACGAAGGCCTCGATGGGCTGGGTGAGGAAGTCGAAATCCTTGTCGCCGTTCTTCTCGCAGACCATGTCCATGTGGGCCTGGAGGCAGACGCCGGGGGCATTCTCATAGCCTTTGAAGGCGGGCTTGCGGATAAGCACGTTGCCGACCTCGTCGACGAGGGTCTCATAGCCGTGTTCCTTGCCGAAATTAGCCAAGAAGGCAGAGACCTTCTCCTCGTGCTTGGAGGGCCTGGGGATATTCATCAATTCGCCGAAATAGCGCCAGATGCTGGCGGGCTGGAGGTTTTTCAATGTATCGTTCATAAGATTTATTTTATTGAGCGTTGGTTCATATTAATAGATAACAGCTATTTTCTTGGATTGTGCGTTGCCGACGCGCACCAGGTAGATGCCGGGGCGGACGGAGAGGCTCCACTCATCGCGCTGGCCCTGGGAGGCGATGCGGCGGCCCATGATGTCGAAGACCGCCACGGGCTGACCTTCGAGCTGGCGCATGACGATGCGGTCGCGCTGGCTGTAGACGAGAGCGTTGGAGACCTCAACAGGGCGGATGGCGGCGGGGTTGTAGCCTTGGTAGGCGCTGTCGGGCTCGAGGCCGATGATGGCGCCATGCCACTGGGTGAAGTCGGAGCTGGAGGGCTTCATGGCGTCGAGCTTGAAATAGTCGTTGTAAGAGCCGCTCCAGCCCCAGTTGATATGGAAGAAGTTGGAGTCGGTGATGTCGGAGAAGTATCCGTCGAGGATATAGCCGTGGCCCGAAGTGCCGCTATGGCCGGCTTCGCTGTCGTCCTTCGCCCAGCCGGCGTAGTAGATGGGCTTGCCCTCCTTGAGGCTGGTGTAGAGCATCTGCATCCAGAGGCTGTCGTTGCCGATGCTGTCGCGCATGCCGGCGTAGGAATACTTATAGCCGAAATGCTTGGGAATGCGGTAGTCGGCGCCCAGGGTGGGCTCGAGGTGGAGGCTGGTGTCGAAGATGGCATATTCGGGCAGGGACCAGCAGCCGCTGCCTTCGGGGGTATAGTGCATGTCGAGCGAGACGCCAATCTGGAAAAGCAGCGTGGAGATGGCACGCTTGACGCTGTCGCTGCTGTTGATGACGGCGTAGTCGGCCATGTGCTCCCAGTCGTAGTAGGTGTGCTCGAAGTCGGCGGAGAGCTCGCCATAAGTCCAGTTAGGATAAGCCGCGGGGTTGTTTTCGCCGTTGTAGCTATGCTGTCCCCAGCCGTGTTCGGGCCAATCCCAATAGTTCATGATCATGCCGAAGGCGGTGGCCACGCAGCCCGTCACCGAACCTCCGGGGCAGAGGTCATTGTAGGGCTGTCCCTGGCCCCAGCGCATGTCACCCAGCAGATTGGGGATGTAGTCGTCGTTGATGTCGCCTTTGCCCAAGAGGGAGCGCCACTCGTCGGTTTCCAACAGCTGCCACTTGCGTGACACCGAAGCGGTAGGCTGCACGCCCTTGGCCTTGGCGGCCTCAATCTGGCGGCCGTAGCCCTGCAGGTGTGCCAGCATGGCGGGACAGATGTCGGTGGTACCGAAAAGCGCAGTCCTCGAGAAGGCCAGGACAGGGTCGGCGATATCGTCGCCGCTGACGATCACATAGCCTTGATAGAGGTAGCTAGAAGAATAATTGGGAATCCATAAATAATTGACCACATGGATATTCTCCACGCCCGCGGGGGCGGATACCTCCACGGCAGAGAACAGGCCATCAATAGAAACGCCATGCTTCCCATATTGGAACCTGATAAAGTTCTCGGCCACGATAACGGCTCGTTTCGAGCTGACAGGCCCCGCTGCCGCGGTGAGGCAGGTCAGCAGGAGGACGGTTGCGATGATTAGCTTTTTCATATTATCATTATTTGAAATACTCCACGCCGCTTTCGAAGAGGCGCTGGTCTTGGTCTCCGTAGATGTTGAGGTAGGTGCCTTCGCGGCGGCGTTCGCTGTGGGCCATCTTGCCCAGCACGCGGCCGTCGGGACTGGTGATGCCTTCAATGGCGCGATAGGAGCCGTTCATGTTGAAGGGTTCCTCCATGGTGGCGCGGCCGTCGAGGTCGACATACTGCGTAGCCACCTGGCCGTTGGCGAAGAGCTTGTCGAGCCACTCCTGGGGTGCCACGAAGCGGCCTTCGCCGTGGGAGATGGGCACCACGTAGCTCTTGCCCAGCTCGGCCTGCTGCAGCCAGGGGGAGAGGTTGCTGACCACCTTGGTGTGCGCAATCATGCTCTGGTGGCGGCCGATGGTGTTGAAGGTCAGCGTGGGCGAGTCGGCTGCCTGCGGGCGGATCTCGCCGTAAGGCACGAGGCCCAGCTTCACGAGGGCCTGGAAGCCGTTGCAGATACCCAGCATGAGTCCGTCGCGCTCTTTCAGCAGCTGCATCACGGAGTCGGCAATCTGGGGGTTGCGGAAGACAGAGGTGATGAACTTGGCGCTGCCCTCGGGCTCGTCGCCAGCGGAGAAGCCGCCGGGGATCATCACAATCTGGCTCTCGCCGATGGCGCGGGCGAAGGCGTCGACGCTCTCGCCAATCTGTGCGGCATTCTGGTTGCGGAACACCAGCGTCTCGACCTCGGCGCCGGCGCGGAGGAAGGCGCGGGCAGAGTCGTATTCGCAGTTGGTGCCGGGGAAGGTGGGTATGAACACCTTGGGCTTGGCGACCTTATGCTTGCAGATGTAGACCTCCTTGGCGACGAAGGGCTTGGACTCCACCACGGCGGCGGGAGCCGCGTTGCTCTTGGTGGGGAAGACATTCTCCAAGGTGCCCGTCCAGGCTGCCAGCATCTCGTCCATCTCGATGCGCTGACCAGCGAAAGTGATGGCGGGGTCGGCGACGACCTGGCCGATCTTGCGGGCGATGGCGGGGAGCTCGCCGCTGTTGTCGGTCTCCACGACGATGGCGCCGTATTTCTTTTCAAAGAGCTCGTCGGCGGTGAACTTGCCGTCGATATTGACGCCCAAGCGGTTGCCGAAGGCCATCTTGCTCACTGCCTCGGCGATGCCGCCGAAGCCTACGGCGTAGGCCGACTTGACGGCGCCCTTGCCCACCGCCTCGCGCAGCGCGCCATAGAGGCGCAGCAGCATGGCATAGTTGGGCATATCCATCTGGGTGGGCTTGACCTCGAGGAGGTAGAGGTAGTTGCCCTCCGACTTGAGCTCGGGGGTGACGACATGCTTCATGTCGCTGATGCCCACGGCGAAGCTGCATAGCGTCGGCGGCACGTCGATGTCGTTAAAGGTGCCGCTCATGGAGTCCTTGCCGCCGATGGCGGGCAGCTTGAGGCCCATCTGGGCGTTGTAGGCACCCAGCAAAGCGGTGAAGGGCTGTCCCCAGCGATAGGGGTCCTGGCCCAGTTTCTTGAAATATTCTTGGAAAGTGAGGCGCACCTTGCGCACGTCGCCGCCGGCGGCGGCGACCTTGGCCACCGAGTCCACCACGGCGTAGGCAGCCCCGTGGAAGGGGCTCCAGCTGCTGAGGTAGGGGTCGAAGCCGTAGCTCATGATGGTCACCGTGTTGCACTTGGCGGTGAGGGTGGGCAGCTGGCCTATCATGCTCTGCGTGGGCGTCAGCTGGGTCTTGCCGCCGTAGGGCATCACCACGCTGCCGGCGCCGATGGTGCTGTCGAACATCTCCACCAAGCCTTTCTGCGAGCAGACGTTGAGGTCGGCGAGGTTAGCCAGCCAACGATCCTTGACGGGTGCGCTGCTTTCGGCGGTAGGCTTCTTGTCGTCGGGCATGGCGACGCAGACCTTGGTCTCCTGGTGGGCGCCGTTGGTGTCGATGAAGCGGCGGCTGAGGTTGACGACCTCCTTGCCGCGCCAAGTGATGACCATGCGGGGCTCCTCGGTGACGGTGGCCACGACCACAGCCTCGAGGTTCTCCTCGTCGGCGTAGTGGAGCATCTTGTCCACGTCGGTGGGGTCGACCACGACGGCCATGCGTTCCTGGCTCTCGCTGATGGCGAGCTCGGTGCCGTCGAGGCCGGCATATTTCTTAGGCACCTTGTCGAGGTTGATCAGGAGGCCGTCGGCCAATTCGCCGATAGCCACGCTGACGCCGCCGGCGCCGAAGTCGTTGCATTTCTTGATGAGCGAGGAGACCTCTTCGCGGCGGAAGAGGCGCTGAATCTTGCGCTCGGTGGGGGCGTTGCCCTTCTGCACCTCGGCTCCGCAGGTGGAGAGGGAGGCGGTGTTGTGGGCCTTGGAGGCACCCGTGGCGCCGCCGCAGCCGTCGCGGCCGGTGCGGCCGCCGAGGAGGATGATGACGTCGCCGGGGTCGCTGGTGAGGCGCTTCACCTGACGGCGGGGGGCCGCAGCCACCACGGCGCCAATCTCCATGCGCTTGGCCACGTAGTTGGGGTGGTAGACCTCGTTGACGAGGCCGGTGGCGAGGCCTATCTGGTTGCCGTAGCTGCTATAGCCGTGGGCGGCGGTGGTGACGATCTTGCGCTGGGGGAGCTTGCCGGCGAGGGTCTCGCTGAGCGGCTTGGTGGGGTCGGCAGCGCCGGTGACGCGCATAGCCTGATAGACGTAGGTGCGGCCGCTGAGCGGGTCGCGGATGCAGCCGCCCAGGCAGGTGGCAGCGCCGCCGAAAGGCTCAATCTCGGTGGGGTGGTTGTGGGTCTCGTTCTTGAAGTTGACCAGCCACTCCTCGGTCTTGCCGTCCATCTTCACAGGCACCACGATGCTGCAGGCGTTGATTTCGTCGCTCACCTCCTGGTCGTCGAGCAGGCCCATCTTGCGGATGCGCTTGGCGGCGAGGGTGCCGATGTCCATCAGGCAGACAAACTTGTCGTCGCGGCCGACATACTGTTCCTTATGGTCGGCGAGATATTGCTGGAAAGCCTGCTCGATGAGGGGGCGGTAGCGGCCTTCGTCGAACTGCACGTCGACCAGTTCGGTGGCGAAGGTGGTGTGGCGGCAGTGGTCGCTCCAATAGGTGTCGAGCACGCGGATCTCGGTCATGCTGGGGTCGCGCCGTTCCTCGTCGTGGAAATAGCGCTGGATGTGCAGGAAGTCGGCGAAAGTCATCGCCAGTCCCAGCGAGGCGTAGAGTTCGTTGAGTTCGGGTTCGGCCATGTCCTTGAAGCCGTCGAAGATCTTCACGTCCTCGGGCTCGTCGTAATGCTCGGCAAGGGTCTCGGGCTTGGCGGCATCGGTGACGCGGCTGTCGACGGGGTTGACGCAGTGCTTGATGATGGCCTGGCGCTGTTCCTCGGTAAGCTGGCCGCTGATGACATAGGTGGTGGCGGAGCGGATGATGGGCTGCTCAGCGGGGTTGAGCAGGCAGACGCACTGCGTGGCGGAGTCGGCGCGCTGGTCGAACTGACCGGGGAGGTACTCCACCGTGAAGACGAAGTCGTCCTCCCGGCATTCAAAAGTCTCCTCATAGAGCGAGTCCACGGGAGGTTCGGAGAACACCGTCACCTTGGCCTTTTCATAAGTCTCGTCAGAAAGGTTCTCAATGTCATAGCGGATCAGCGTTCTCACCTGGTCGGCTGCGATGCCCAGGTACTCGGCCATTTCTGCCTTCAGCTCTTTGGCGGCGATGGCGTAGTCGGGCATCTTCTCAACAAAAATTCTTCTTATCATGATGGTTGTATTTTGCTAATAAAAAAATCTTTACTCGTTATTCTTTCCCCAGTACCATCCTTCGGGGTGCTTGGGGTGCACGGGGGCGAAGAAGTCGATCATCTTCTGGAAGTCGGCGTCGTAGTCGCCGCTAGGGATGATGGTAGGGCCGTAGCCGGCAGTCTTGGTCTTGAAGTCCATATAGCCCAGCACGATGGGCACGCCGGCTTGGGTGGCAATCTCGTAGAATCCGCGCTTGAAGCGGTGCACGGGCTTGCGGGTGGCCTCGGGGGTGAGGACGATGCAGACGTTGTCGCTCTCCTTGAGCACCTCCACGGCCTTGGGGACAAGGTTGTTGTTGCGGTTGCCGCGGTCCACGGGCACCACGCCGAAATGGCGGAGCAGCGGGGTGGTGAACCAGTTGAAGAACTCCTTCTTCATAAAAATGCGGGGATTGGCGCCCACCTCGAAGAGCACGGCGGCGCCGACAAAAAAGTCGGCGATGCAGGTGTGCGGTGCCACCGCCACCACGCAATGGAGCAGCTCGGGGCGTTCGCCGAGGTCGGGGATGTCGAACTTCCAGCCACAAAGCTTCACAAGCCAAATCCAAATCTTCCTCATTACTAGAATGCTACAAAAATATTATTATACTAAGGTAATACTATACCAAACTGCAAATATACGAAAAAAAATCGACTCTTTGCAAAAACAGCACAAAACGCCTCAAGTTTTAACAAAAATTTCTTATTTTTCGTCCGGCTCCTCCTTTGCCAACTTGAACTTCACCGGCAGGATGAACTGGCATCTTACCACGTTGCCACGCTGTCGGGCGGGTTCCCACTTGGGCATCATCTTCACCACGCGGACTGCCTCTTGGGCGCAGTCGCCGCCAATGTCGCGCAACACCTTGATGTTATTTAACGAGCCGTCTTTCTCCACCACGAACTGCACAAATACATTGCCTTCGATGCCTTCCTTCCTTGCCTGCTCGGGATAGACGACATTGCGGCGTAGGAAGGCCAGCAGCGAATCCATTCCTCCAGGGAATTGGGCGTCATTCTCCACAAATACGGATACATCCTCTAACCTTTCGTCCACAGCCACGGGATCTGCCACTACCTCTGCCTGACTCGGCTCTTCGTCCTTGTCGGAAACCCTTTCCGAAAATTCCTCCCAAATTTCATCATCATTATATACCGACTCTAATTCTTCGAGCCTCTTCAGATAGACCGCCCTGGCCGTGGCCAACTCCTCGCGGCTGAAGGTAGAGTGCCCCTTGGTGTCGGCGAACCCGCATTTCCAATTAGCGGTATCATACACCATGACAGAGTACAGATTCTTCTTCACCTGGACGACCTGCCACAGTCCGTCGAGCTTCAGCAGCGGACGGCCTTTGCGGCTGACGTACTGGGTGGTGCCGTCGTCGAGGGCCACGATGGCTCCCGAAGACTCATAATTGGCCTCCGCCTGCCTATACTTGCAGGGAACCACCAGATTATATTCATTATCCACCAGTCCCCACTTGTTGCCCTTTCTTACCGGAAACAGGTCCTCCCAGTATTGCCCACCCTCGGGAAAAATCAAATCATCATATTCTTCTAACACCTTGCCCTTGAAGTCGGTCAACACATACCTGCACACAAACCAATCAAGTCCCCCACCCTTGGCAGAAACACACCACAAGACAGAATTATTAAGGATGGCATGGATACGCGAGCTATCCGTCGTCATCAACAGCACCTTGCCATCGCGGTCGATAACGGCATATTTAGGACCCTCATTCACTTGCACCACGGCCCTTCCATTCACAAAAGAATTTGCCTCATAATACTTCAAGGGGATAACCTCGTTGCCCTGCATGTCGACATAGCCCCACAGATCGCCGCTCTTTACCGCGGCCAATCCATCATTGAACCCATTGGCCAAAGCATACTTAAAACCTATCACCTCCCTTCCAAGCGTGTCTATATAGCCCCATTCCTTAC
>X415_White_Rhinoceros__coassemble_19_pt1 | contig 51063 bp, 43 predicted proteins | sample X415_White_Rhinoceros__metabat2_low_PE_004 | metagenome-assembled genome bin X415_White_Rhinoceros | reverse complement strand
AGATGAGCCATTTATCCTGGTTGCCGAGGCTGACATCGAGGCGGTAGCGGTTGAAGTTGGGGAAGTTGATTTTGCCGAGGTTGAGGCCGGGGGTGACACCGATGTACCAAGCCTGACGGTTGTCCTTGTTGAAGTGGCTGAGGCGGATGGGCACCATGATGCTGCTGAGATTGCGGTTCTCTTCGGTGCCGTTGAAGTCGGTCCCAGCACCGCGGAGGTGGCTGTAGTAGAACATGGTTTGGCGATAGCCGAGGCCGATGTTGAAGTCCCAGCGGCGGGCGATGGGGCGGCGATACATCATGTCGATGCCGAGGTTGATGCCGACGCTATTGAACTGGTTGTTCTTGGTGTAGATGCGGCGGTCGGTGAGGATGGTGGCATAGGGGTCGGCGGTGACGCGGGGCTGACGTCCCCAGGAGGCGTAGCGTTCCTGCTGTTTGCGTTTTTTCTCAGCCTTTTTCTGTTCGGCGCGAGCTTTCTGCTCGGCTTTTTCCTGTTCGCGTTTTACGCGGTCTTCCTCAGCCTTAGCGGCTTTCTGCTCGGCTTTCTGCTGTTCTTTCAGCGCTTTTTCCTGTTCGCGCTGCTGTTCTTTCTGCAGGCGTTCTTGCTCTTTCTGCTGCTGCTGGAGGAGTTCCTGCTGTTCTTTCTGTTGCTGACGCATGAGGGCTTCCTGCTGGCGGGCGCGCTCGATGGAGTCGTTGCTTTGTGCGAATGCGGTGCCGGCGGTGAGGGCCATGGCGACCAAAAGGATGTAGAATTTCTTCATAAGATATGTTTTTTTATGATGATAGACCTAATTAACGGAGCTTTGGGGAAATTATTGCCAATAAGGGGAGATTTTTTTTATTTGTTGGAAACTTTTTGGTGAATTAAGAATTAAGAATTAAGATTTAAGAATTAAGAATTTTCTAGGGGGCTGGAATAATTATAAATTATAAATTATTAATTATTAATTGTTTTCGTGTCTTGTACCAGGCGGACGGAGCAGCGTGTGAGACGTTGGATGGGCATGAGGTAGGTGAGGCGGCTGATGGCGAAGGCGAAGCTGTAGGCATTGTGCTTGTCGTAGTGGATGGTGGTCCAGTAGTAGCCGATGCCGTAGTCGGTCTCGATGGGGGAGCGGTGATGGCTTTTGGCGATGAACTCTTTCTGGTGGGGTGCTAGGATGTCCTCGTTGCCGTAGTTGATGCTGGAAGGGGTGCTGGCGAAGCCATCGAACACGACGGCCCCACCGGTGCTGCCGCCGCTGCCCATGTTGGCGTTTTCGGAGGCGCCGCTGTTGGTGGGGGCTTTGGAATAGACAGGCAGCGTGACCATGGGTATCATCTGGCCATAGCCGACGTCGAAGCCTTCGATGGGCTGGGAGCGTTCGGTGAGCATGGACTGGCGGGTGAGGCCGGCGATGTAGTCGGCGAAATGGCAGACGCCTGCAGCTGGGAGGAAGACGGCGCCAGCGCGTTCGAGGATGTCCCACTGTTCGAGGGAGAGGGTGTAGAGCATCTTGTAGTCGAGGGTGTCGAAACCGCGACGTAGCCAGTCGTCGGGGAGCAGCACCAGTCCTTGGACGTTGCCGATGACGGCGGTGGTGCGCAGGAGCCAGGCGTCGGGGCGCTGGGTGAGGAGGTAGTCCCACTCGTAGACGCTGAGGGTGCGCCAGAGGCCGTTGTGGTTGCCGCCGTTGGAGATTTTGTTGTATACGCCCCAGTCGTAGCTGGTGCCTTCGATGTTCTTGTTGCCGCCGCCGTAGTTGGAGGCGGTTGGGGAGAAGTAGTAGGGAGGCCTGTCGCGATAGCCGCTAGTGCCCCAGGCGAAGAGGTCGATCCAGCCGGCGTAGCTCTTGCCGTACTTGCGGTTGGGGTCGCCGATATAGTCGTATTGGTGGTCGGCGAAGCGCCACATGTTGGCGGCGGCGTTGTACTGCAAGTTGCCCTTGGAGAAGCGGATGGTGCGTTCGGGGCCGATGGAGAAGGTGCCTTCGAGGAGGCCTTGGGCCAGGCGGGCCTTGCTCTCGGTGGAGGTGGAGGTGAAGAAGTGGCCGCCGACCACCGAGTCGAGGATGTACTGGTTGGGCATCCAGGAGTGGCAGGTGTCCTTGACGGAGCTGAGGGCGAGGCGGAAGCCGACGTTGCTGACTGCGCGGTCTGGTGGCCAGAAATTGCGGTAGGAGCAGTGAAGGTGAGACTCCTCGTCGGCCCAGCTGCCGCCGCGGCCGACGCGGCATTCGCCCGTGTCGGGGCCGTGGGGGTCGCGGATTTCCTCGAGGAACTCCCACGGCGTGGTGCCGAACTTATATTTCTCCCACTGTGCCAGACGTTCGTCGTTGGTGACGTAGTCGGGCAGCTTTTCGTGGGAGAGGGCGTCCCAATGGTAGGACATGGGGCCGTAGTAGTCGTTGCACCATTCCCAGACGTTGCCGCACATATCGTAGAGGCCCAGTTCGTTGGGTATGAGTGCGCCGACGGGGTGGGTGGACTGGTCGCTGTTGATCCTAGTCCAGCCGATGTTGAAGATCTCCTTGCCGGCGGGGAAGGAGTATCCGCGCGACATGCTGCCGCCGCGGGCGGCATATTCCCATTCGGCCTCGGTGGGGAGGCGGAAGGAGAGCCCGGTGAATTCGTTGAGACGATGGATGAACTCCTGCACCTCCTCGTAGCTGACTTGTTCGACAGGCAGGTCGGGGCCGACGAAGTTGGAGGGGTTGTAGCCCATCACAGCCACCCACAGCTGCTGCGTGACCTCGTATTGGCCGAGGTAGAAGCTATAGAGGTTGACGGCATGGCGGGGGAGCTCGTCGGAGAAGGTCTCGTCGGCGAAGAGCGGCTTGCTGATGCCCGTGGTGGTGGGGTTGTAGAGGCTGTTGGCCTGGACGTCGGGCGGGTTGGAGGCTCCCATCATGAAGGTGCCTCCTGAGACATAGACCATCTCGAACTTGCAGTCGCCCACCACGATGGTGAAGTTTTCGCGCTGCGTGGGGCGCAGCTGCCATCTCTTGGAGCGTTGGGCTAAGGCGGCGTTGGGAATAGAGAGGACCGCTAACAGGAGGATGAGGAGGGCGTTTTTGCGCATGGCGGCGGGAGATTGGCTGTTGAAAAAAGCCCCATCCGCATGGTGGTGACGGATAGGGCATAATTTAAAAAAACTATTATTATAAAAAAAAGTCGGGTGATTACTCAAAGGAGGCGATGGCCTTCTTGATGATTTCCATGGCCTCGCGGAGCTGTTCCTCGGTGATGACCAGCGGAGGAGCGAAGCGGATGATGTGCTGGTGGGTGGGTTTAGCCAGCACGCCCATGTCGCGCATCTTGAGGCAGACATCCCAAGCTTCCTTGCCGTTGTGGGGCTTGATGATGATGGCGTTGAGGAGGCCCTTGCCGCGGACTTTCTCGATCATGGGGCTGTTGAAGTTGCTCATCTCCTCGCGGAAGATCTTACCGAGGCGGTCGGCATTCTCCATGAGGTGCTCGTCCTTGATGACCTGGAGGGCAGCGATGGAGACCTTGGCAGCGATGGGGTTGCCGCCGAAGGTGGAGCCGTGTTCGCCGGGCTTGATGTTGAGCATGATTTCGTCGTCGGCGAGGACAGCGCTGACGGGGACAACGCCGCCGCCGAGGGCTTTGCCGAGGATGAGGATGTCGGGACGGACGCCTTCGTGGTCGCAGGCGAGCATCTTGCCGGTACGGGCGATGCCGCACTGGACCTCGTCGGCCATGAAGAGGACGTTATACTTGTGGCAGATGTCGTAGCATTTCTTGAGGTAGCCCTCATCGGGAACGTAGACACCAGCCTCGCCCTGGATGGGCTCGAGGAGGAAACCGGCAATCTTATCGCCATGTTCCTTGAGGACTTTTTCCAGTGCGCTGGGATCGTTGTAGGGGATGCGGATGAAGCCGGGAGTCATGGGGCCGTAGTTGGCGTAGCTCTCGGGGTCGTTGCTCATGGTGATGATGGTGATGGTGCGGCCGTGGAAGTTGCCTTCGCAGCAGACAATCATCACTTCGTCGTTCTTGATGCCTTTTTTGACGACGCCCCAGCGGCGAGCCAGCTTCAGGGCGGTTTCGTCGGCCTCGGCACCGCTGTTCATGGGCAGCACCTTCTCGTAGCCGAAGTATTCGGTGACATATTTTTCCCATTCGCCGAGGCAGTTGTTGTAGAAAGCGCGGCTGCTGAGGGTGAGTTCGTGGGCTTGGTCGCAGAGAGCCTTGACGATCTTAGGATGGCAGTGGCCTTGGTTGACGGCAGAATAGGCAGAGAGGAAGTCGAAGTAGCGTTTGCCTTCGCAGTCCCAGACGAAAGCGCCCTCACCTTTGGCGAGAACGACGGGCAGTGGGTGATAGTTGTGGGCACCATAACGGGCTTCCATCTCCATGAATTCTTCAGATTTTGTCATAAGTCTAATCTTTTTAGTTATTTATATTGAAGTTAATTCGTTGAAAAAATTTTTGCAAATTTACGCACTATTTTTCAAATAAAAAAATAAAAATTGCGTTTTTAAGAAAATAGTTTTTCCCAATGGACGAAATAGTATTGAAAATAGACAATTTGCAAGTTTCCTTCGAGCGCGAAGGCGAGGTGCGTCAGGCAATCAAAGGGGTCTCTCTGGAGGTGCGGCGAGGAGAGACTTTGGGCCTTGTGGGCGAGTCGGGCAGCGGCAAGTCGGTGACTTCGTTGGCCATCATGGGGCTGCTGCCCCGCAATGCGACTTGCAACATGGCTTCGGCGCCTTGCCGCAAGGCGATGGTGTTCCAAGAGCCTATGACCAGCCTGAATCCGGTGCAGCGCTGCGGCGCTCAGGTGGAGGAGATGCTGCTGGCTCACGAGCATGTCTCACGCCAGGAGGCCCGACGGCGCACGCTGGAATTGTTTGAAGAGGTGCTGCTGCCCCGTCCGGAGAAGATCTATGCGAGCTACCCCCACGAGATCAGCGGCGGGCAGAAGCAGCGCGTGATGATAGCGATGGCCCTCATCGCGAACCCCGACTTGCTGATAGCCGACGAGCCCACCACGGCGCTCGATGTGACGGTGCAGCGTGCCATCCTGGACCTGCTGCGCAGCCTGCAGCGGAAATATCGCATGGGCATCATCTTCATCACCCATGACCTCGGCGTGGTGGCGCAGGTGGCCGACCGCGTGGCGGTGATGTACCATGGTGAGATCGTGGAGCAGGGCGATGCGCAAGAGGTGCTGCATCATCCGCGACATCCCTATACCCAGGGGCTGCTGGCTTGCCGGCCACCCCTTGACAGCCGTCCCAGCAGGCTGATGACCGTGAAGGACTTCATGGAGGGTGCAGCCCAGGGGACGCTTCCCGTTGAGAATGAGGGGAAATGCGCTGAGGCAAATTCTGCAGGAGCTATGCAAGGAGTCCAAGGGGAGCAGCAGACTGGCACGGAGGGAGATCACAAGGAAGTGCTGCTCAGAGTGCGTGACTTGGATGTGACCTATGCGCTGGAAACCAATCTTTTGGGCAAGGCTACCAAGGAGCTCAAGGCTGTGGATGGATTCTCGTTTGACCTCTATCGCGGCGAGACGCTGGGACTGGTGGGCGAGAGCGGCTGCGGCAAGAGCACATTGGGACGGACTTTGCTGCGGCTGATGGAAAAACGTGCGGGAACCATTGAATACGACGGTGTCTCCATCGATGCCATGAGCCGACAGCAACTCAAGGATTTGCGCCGCAAGATGCAGATTGTGTTCCAGGACCCATATGCTTCGCTCAATCCCCGATTTACCATTGGTGAAGCCATCATGGAGCCTTTGCGATGCCACCATCTATATAATAATGAGCGCGAGCGTAGGCAACAGGTTCTTGCCATGATGCAGCAGGTGGGTCTCGAGGAGGGGATGTATGACCGCTATCCCCATGAGTTTTCAGGCGGCCAGCGGCAGCGTGTCTGCATAGCGCGTGCCCTTATCCTGCAGCCTGAGCTGGTCATCTGCGACGAGAGCGTATCGGCGCTCGATGTGTCGGTACAGGCGCAGGTGCTCAACCTGCTCAACGACTTGAAGCGACAATTCGGCTACACATACCTTTTCATCACCCATGACTTATCGGTGGTTAAGTTTTTGTCGGACCGCATCATGGTGATGGAGAAAGGGCGCCTGGTGGAATTGGCTCCTTCGGACGAGCTCTTTGCCCATCCGAAGCAACAGTATACCCAACGTTTGCTCGACGCCCTGCCGAGAGTGTGAGCTCTTAAACCTTATTCGTTCTTAAAGATTGTCTCCCTGTATTGCATGGGATTGCATCCGTATATGGCTTTGAAACGGCGGTAGAAAGTGTTGATGTCGTTGAAGCCGCATCGTTTGCAGAGAAGGGCGGGGGAGATATTTGCGTCGTTTTCCAGCAGTCGAATGGCCTCTTCCATGCGAAGCGTTTCGATATATTTGGAGAACGTAGTGTTCAGCTCATGCTTAAGATAGGTGGCCAGGTAGGTGCGATTGGTGCCCAAGTATTGAGAATAGATTGGGACGCTGGCATTGCTTTTCAGGTGAAGCTTATCTTTCTCGGCTCGAGCCAGCCGGGTGGCAATTTTGGCCTTAATCTCATCCGACAAGATTAAGCGATCTGGTTTTTCTTCCTGGGTCTCTACGATGACTTCGGACACCTCATTATTCACCGGGACCTCGTTTTGAGAGGTGTCGCTCATCAACTTTTCATCTTCGTAGGGGACCTGTTTGTAAGAGAAGGTATAATAGATGGTGATGGTCCATAGCAGGATACAAGAGATGGAGGAGACGCTATAGTCCTGACCGAAGCGGAAGTAGGAGGTGATGCAGATGCCGTAGTAGCAGACAATGGGCAGGAAGATGCGGAAGAACTGCCATAGACTGCGTCTAAGATATACGGGACTGTAAAATTTCCACAGATCCTTGTGGGATAAGAACCAACGTATGTGGTTTACGAAGGTGGCGATGCAGTAGATGACGATGTAGGCGATGACAAGCCAGAAAATGCCTTCCCAATGGGTGTAGATATGAATGGGGATGACAAGCAGCGGGGAGAGGTGAATGATGAATTGCTTCCATGAAGGTTTGGAGCCATATCGTATCGTGTGGCTGATGACGTAGATGACAGGGGTCATGACGCCAGCATAGACGAGGTAGAAAAGCTGGGTGATGAACGACTCCATCTCAGGCGTGTGAAAACGTTGAAGGACGAAGAAGGTGACAGATAACACAAAGTCGCACAACATAAAACAGCCAATGGAAAATAATAGGTCGGCCCTGGGTCTATTTCTTTTTTTAAGATTTATACTGGTCCCATATAGGACAAGGACTGTACCACATAATAGTGTGAATGTGAAATATCCGCCAGCTATCAGAGTGAATAGTGTAATATTGTATCCCATTGATGTTGAGTGTTGTAGTGGTGTAATTTGATAAATTGACGTTGTGCGATTTAAAATGCAAATATACATTTTTTTTTTGAATATACATTTTTTTTATAGTTTTGTGATGATTTATTTAAGATAAATCTATTTTTTGGAGAAAATGGTGTGTGTTGAGGTCGATTTGGCTTTTTTGGACCTCAAAAATGGATTATTTTTAGTCGTTGAATCCCTTTTTGCAAAGGCTATTTTGACAATATTTTGATTTTTTTTCGAACATAACTTGTTGATATGTTACAATTTTGAAAAAAGATGAAAAAAAATATTTTGTATATGAAAAAATGTTTGTATCTTTGCATCGTGAAAAATAAAAGATTTGGCTTGTTTTTCAACATCATAAAATTTCATCATTGTTCTGATTCTTGAGGCTGCTGGGAAGCGGCCTCTTCTTTTTTTGTGTGGTTTTGGGTATGGGTTCCCTGCGGTCGCGGACTTAGGACTGAGGACTTAGGACTGGGGACTGGGGCAGGAGCCGTCTGTTGTTTGCCGTCTGTTGTTTGCCGTCTGTTGTTTGCCGTCTGTTGTTTGCCGTCTGTTGTCCGTTGTCTGTTGTCCGTTGTCTGTTGTCTGTTGTCCGTTGACTGTTGCTCCTAGTCTTCTGTCCCTTGTTGCGACAGCAGGGAGCACAGCTCTCAGTCCCAAGAATCAAAGTTCAAGGTTGACAAATCTGCATTTCGGCCTCTAGAGTGAACTATCGGACACTCCTATTGTAGCCATTGAAGCTAGTTTAATGGCTGGGTTTTAATGTGTAAATACTAATTCTTGATTTTCTCGCGGTATTGCATGGGGTTGCAGCCGTAGTTGGCTTTAAAGCGGCGGTAGAAGGTGTTGAGGTCGCTGAATCCGCTCTTCCTGCATAGCAGGGCAGGGGAAAGGACCTCGTCGCTCTCAAGCAGCCGTATTGTTTCTTTGAACCTCAGCATCTCGATGTATTTTGTGAAGGTGGTGCCATACTCTTGTTTTAAGTAGCAGGCCAGGTAGGTTCGGTTGGTGCCGATGAATTGGGAATAGAGAGGCACAGAGGCATCTTTCTTTAGGTGAAGTTTCTCCTGTTCGGCTTGAGCTAGCCGTTGGGCTATTTTTTCTCTCATTTCGGGCGATAGGAGCTCTTTCTCGACCTTATCGTGCACTTCCTCATGGTCGGATTTTGGCTCTAAAGAATCAAGGTTGTCATCGACGGATGGAATTTCACCATTTTCGGTGGCAGACATGAGCTGCTCATCGTCGTAAGGGATATCCTTGTAGCTGTAGGCATAGAAAATCGTTATGATCCAGAGTAGCATGGAGGTCGTGATAGAAATGTAGTGGCTGTGGTCGAGGCGGAAGTAGGAGGTGATAATGATGCCGTAGTAGAGGAGAATGGGCATGTATATCCTGAAGAAATACCAAACGCTGCGCTGATAGTATATTGAGTCGTATTTGTCCCAAAGATCTTTGCGGCTGCGGCACCAGCGGATGTGGTTGGCCAGGGTGAGGGTACAATAGGTGATGACGTAGGCCAAGACGAGCCAAAAGATGCCTTCCCATTGGGTGAAGGCATGGATGGGTATAGCAACTAGTGGGAGAAGGTGGTAATGGTATTGCCTCCATGTGGGTATGCTGCCAAAGCGTAGCGTGTGACTGATAATGCTGATGAAAGGAGTGAGTATGGTGGCTAGGGTGATATAGTAGAACTGGGTGAGGAGGTGCTCTCTTCTAGGGTTGAAGAACGTAACCATAGAGAAGTAGGCCACAAAAAGCAGGGAAGCGGATAGTATGAACCAACCGAGCACGTACCAAAGGTTGGCACGAGGCCTATTTTTTGACCTGAAGGTGTTGCTGGCGCCTAGGAAAATGAACGTTATGCCGGTCAAAAAGGTGAATGTGACGTACCCACCCGACGCACCGATGAATAAAATGTCGTTGTAGTTCATTGATTATTATTATGTTATCCGCTATTATACTCTTGCAAGCATTTGTAATTGTATATGCAAAGTTACGTTTTTTTTAAAACATCCATAAAAAAAGTGCAATGTTGAATGCGGTTTCGAGGCAGTCGCCGTTTATCATAGACGAAGAGTATCGTCCTGAGGGTGTGTGTGGTCAAGTGTATGAGAGGAATGAGCATAAAAAACGGCAGGACATAATTATGTCTTGCCGGGTTCAGTATTTGGGATGAAATAGATGTTCTAGCGTCTTTTCTTTTCCATCATCTTGCCTTCGACGGTGGTGGTGGCGTGTGGGACGATCATGAGTCTCTCCTTGGGGATGAGCTTTCCGGTGATGCGGCAGATGCCGTAGGTCTTGTTTTCAATGCGGATAAGTGCAGCATCAAGGTCCTTGATGAATTTCTGCTGACGCACAGCCAGACGGGAATTCTCCTCTTTTGAGAGGACATTGCTGCCTTCCTCCAATGTCTTGAAGGTGGGTGCAGTGTCGTTGACATCGTTCTCGCTGCCGGCTATCGCTTCTTTCAGCAGTTCGAGATTTTTGACCGCTTCGGCTCTCTCTTTAAGGATGAGCTCTTTGAAGAACTGCAAGTCCTCGTTGGAATAGCGGGTCTGCTCGGTGTTTTCTTCTTTGTTCTCCATAATGCAATAAATTATGTTCGCAAATTATTTCTTATTTTGAAAATGCAAAATTACGCATTCTTTTTCAAAGAAGAATAAAAAAATATCAACATGTTGTTGATTAGTTGTCTAAGTACAACTCTATCAGTCCGTTTGGTGCGGTGATAAAGAGCGTTTTGCTGTCGCGGTCGACTTTGCGGATGACGGGGTCGATGACAGGAATGAGGATTTCTATCTCTTGCTTTTTGGTTGGATTAGCATTTTCATCCGGATGGTAGATGATTTGGAACAAGGGTTGTGCGGGGTAGTCAATGACGCTTTGTATGGTGCCGATGTCGCCATGAGTCTCGTCTACCACGCGGAATCCGACAACTTCGTGGAAATAGAACTGGTTGCCGGTGAGCTTGGGCAACAGGTCGAGTGGGAGATATAGGTCGTGACCGACGAGGGCGAGTGCTTCGTCTTGTGATATTTCCTCGAAAGTGACGACGGCTTTGTTGCCATTGAGCTGGTCGATGTGGAAGAAATAGGGGATGAGGTTTCCTTTAATCTCCACGAAGGCAGAGTCGAGGTCGAGGTAGTCTTCAGGGCTGTCGACGTCGAGGAACATGACGACCTGGCCTTTGATGCCGAAGGGCTTGGTGATTTTTCCAAGCTGGTAGCATTCATCTTGAGTCATAGCGTATCGGGGGTTGAAAAAAAGCGTGTCCATGAGGGCACGCTTTTTAGTGGTTTCATGCTAGTGAATTATTCAGCAGCAGGAGCTTCTTCGGCAGCGGGAGCCTCTTCAGCGGCAGCTTCAGCCTCGGCGGCAGCCTTGGCAGCAGCTTCAGCTTCAGCAGCAGCCTGACGCTTAGCAGCGACGGCAGTGGCCTTGGCCTCGTTGAACTTCTTCTCGCATTCGAGACGCTCTTTCTTAACATTGCGGAGTTTGTTCTCCTCTTCGCTCTTCACGCCGGCGATTTTGGCCTCTTTGGCCTGGAGCCATTCGTTGAACTTCACATCGGCCTGTTCCTGGCTGATAGCGCCCTTTTCGACACCGATCTGGAGGTGACGTTTCAGGAGAGCACCTTTGTAGGAGAGGATGCGGCGGGCGGTGTCGCTAGGCTGGGCACCGTTCTTGAGCCACTCTGCGGCTTTGTCGACATCGAGGACGATGGTGGCGGGGTTGGTGAGGGGATTGTACGTGCCTATTTTCTCGATAAATTTTCCGTCCCGAGGTGCACGACCATCCGCAACAACGATGTGGTAGAAGGGCTGATTCTTCTTACCGTGACGCTGTAATCTAATTCTTGCAGGCATAATTCTTTGTGTTTTAAATTGTTATTAATATTTTGCGGTCTTAAACCGAATTGCAAAGATACGACTTTTTTTTGGATTGTAGACTTTTTTTCTCTTTTTTGCATTTTTTTTTGCGTCTCGAGCCGATGCCAGCTTCTCTATTTGGCATTCGGATGAGGCGGGTGGCAACCATGCCGGGAAGGGAGGGGGCACTTTATCATGCTAAAGGAGGCCTGTGGGATTGGCGAACAAGAGGATGGTTGAAGTTTCTGAAGCTAGAATATGCTTATTTGAATAAATCTTCGTACCTTTGCAATTCCTATAATAATATATGAAAATATATAAAATAAATGATATTAGCCTTTTAGAAGGTGCGACTGCAGTGACTGTCGGCATGTTTGACGGTGTGCATGTCGGTCATAGGCACATTTTGACGACATTGCAACAGACTGCTGACCGACTCAATCTGACCCCTGTAGTAGTGACTTTTGACCAGCATCCACGGCAGGTGCTCAATATGGACAAGGCATCGTCTTTCCGAGTCAACACCAATGAGGAGCGCTATGCGTTGTTGGAGTCTTGTGGTGTGAGAGAAGTGGCTGAGGTACATTTTACGCTTGAATCGGCACAGCTGTCGGCATGTGAGTTTTTGGAGCAAGTGTTGTTTCGCCAATTGGGAGCCAAGGCATTGGTGCTGGGCTATGACAATATGTTCGGCAACCGACAGCGCAATGATTTTGACCGCCTTCCCGCACTGGCAGAACGCTTGGGTGTGACACTGGTGGTTGACACCGCGGTGCTGCATGGCGGCATAGAGGTTAGTTCCACGCAGGTGCGCAAGTCGCTTCTTAAAGGCGATGTGCGCAGCGCGGCGCAGATGCTCAACTACAACTATCGCCTATGGGGCACCGTGGTGAAAGGCCGTCAAGTGGGGCGGACGCTAGGTTTTCCTACGGCTAATGTGTGTCTGGATGATGCCACCAAAGTGATGCCAGCCGACGGCGTCTATGCCGTCAGGGTGACACTGCCTGATAGCAAGGGGACACAGCGAATCGGCATGGCCAATTTCGGAGGGCAGCCTACTTTCGGGTTGGACAAGCCGGTGTTTGAGGTGAATATCTTCGATTACGATGGCGACCTTTACGGACAGGTGCTGACGGTGGAGTTTGCGGATCGCGTGCGCGATGTGTGCAAATTTGGAAGCGTGCAGGAACTTGTGGCGCAGTTGGCCACCGATCGCGATGCCGTGAGAAAAATGTTTGAATACAATTATTTATAGCCTATTGTATCCTCCTTATGCGTAAGAGCCTACTGTTGTTGGTGATGTTGGTGTCGGCTGCTGTCGCAGCAGCCCAGCCAGACCGCGTGTATAAGTCGCTTGGCGAAGTGCAGGACCCGCAGGACGTGTATATCCTGCAGCTTCGTGGCAAACGGCTCAAAGCCATCCCAGCAGAGGTGTATGCGATGGGTAACCTGCGGCAGCTTGACCTGCGTGGCAACCGTATCAAAGAGTTGTCGGACAGCATTGCCTTGCTGGCTAATCTGGAAAGGTTGGTGCTGAGCCGCAATCCTATTGCTGAGCTGCCAGAGTCGATAGCGCAGTTGGAGCATCTTGAGGAATTGGTGCTATGGGACACGCGTATCGCCACTTTGCCAGAGGCCTTTGCCAAGTTGGATGGCATCTTGCAGACATTGGACTTGCGTTCTTGCCCGCTGACGCCCGATAGCCAAGCGGCCATAGAACGGTTGCTGCCCTCGGTGAAGAAGATTTGGGACCAAGCATGCAATTGCGGCGATTGAACCTTATGACTATGAGAAAAGAAGAGTTGACAATAGCTTTCTATCAGCAGGACATCTGCTGGGAGTGCCCTGGGGAGAACTACCGGCTAGTTGAGGATGCTTTTGAGCCCGTAGGCCAGAAAGCCGACGTGCTGGTTGTTCCCGAGACATTTACCACAGGCTTTTCGGACCAGATGGCAGCGCTGGCAGAGGAGTCCGGTGGCGAGACGTTGAATTTTGCCCTAAGAATGGCGCAATGCCATGATGCGCTCTTTGTGGGTACTTGGCCCGTGAAAACAGACGAGGGGGTGTACAACAGGCTCCATTGGGTGCGGCCTGATGGCACTTGGGGGAGCTATGACAAAGGACATACCTTCCGAGTGAGCACAGAGGCTGCGCAGCTGCAAAGGGGCACTCGCCGGGAGATTTTCGAATGGCGTGGCTGGCGCATCAAGCCCGCAGTGTGCTACGACCTGCGTTTCCCCAAATGGCTCCGCACCTCCAACCCACCCGACTACGACTTGTTGCTTTTCTGTGCCAACTGGCCCGGCAGCCGTTGCGAAGCATGGACCACGCTCCTCAAGGCCAGAGCCATTGAAAACTTATGTTATGTGTTGGGTGTCAACCGCGTGGGTACTGATGGCCTGGAGATACCTTATACGGGCGACAGCGCCCTCTACGACTACAAAGGTTCCGAAATCTGCCGTTGTGAGCCTGGCGTGCCGCAATTGAAGATGGCCGCCATCGACTACCAATCGATGGAAGGTTTCCGCCAGCGGTGGCCATTTTATTTGGATTTCGATTAGTGAATTGATAAATGTGAATTGATATTATGTACCTTGAAGAGAAATTAGGTTTCACAAAGATACGTGAATTGGTGGCTGCGGAATGCACTAACAGCCTCGCCGTGCGCATGGTGCAGGAGATGGCCTTCTCCAACAGCCATGACCGCGTGGTGAGAGAAGTGCAGCAGACCGAGGAGTTCCGTCAGATATTGGTGCTTGAAAACAGCTTCCCGTCGCAGGACTTCATCGACCTCACGGAAGAGCTAGTGCGCCTGCGCGTGGGCAACACCATCATCGAGCAGCAAGCACTGTTCGACCTCAAATGCTCGCTGCATACTATAGGGGAGTGCCTGCGTTTCTTACTCAGAGACGACCCTATCCGGTATCCGTTGTTGCATGAGTTGGCCACCCATGTGACACTAGACCCAGCCATCACCCGCGCCATCAACAAGATTATTGACGATAAGGGTGAGATTTTTGACAACGCTTCCGAACAGTTGCATGAGATTCGACGGGAAATCAATAAGAAACGTGCCGATGTGGATGCCCAAATCAGTCGACAGCTGTCGCGAGCCAAACGCGAAGGCTGGGCGCCTGAGAACGCAGAGGTGACCATCCGCAATGGCCGCTTAGTGATTCCGATGCTAGACACCCATCGCCGCAAGATCAAAGGTCTCATCCACGATGAATCCGCTACCCGCCAGACTGCCTACTTGGAGCCTTCGGAAGTCGTGGAACTGAATAACGACCTGCGAGAGCTTGAGTTTGCCGAGCGGCACGAGATACAGCGCATCCTGGCCCGATTCAGCGACATGATACGTCCTCAGCTCAACGAACTCGTCAATGCCTATTGGTTCTTGGCCCGTATTGACTTTATCCGTGCCAAAGCCCGTTTTGCCATGACTATCGGTGCCGGGCGTCCCATTGTGGACAGCTATCCCAAGATGAGTTGGCTGGATGCTCGCCATCCGTTGCTCTTCCTCAACCATAAGGGTGATGTGGTACCCTTTAATATCACACTCTCGGACGAAGCCCACATCCTTATCGTATCCGGCCCTAATGCTGGAGGCAAGTCGGTGTGCCTGAAGGCCGTGGGACTCATCCAATATATGCTGCAGTGCGGCATGCTGGTGCCTTGCCGTGAGACATCGGAATTTGGCATCTTCGACAGCATCTTCATCGACATAGGGGACCAGCAGTCCATTGACAACGACCTTAGCACCTATACCTCCCATCTGCAGAGTATGAAGCAGCTGCTGGAGGTGGCGGATGAAGGGACGCTGTTCTTGCTCGATGAATTGGGCGGTGGCACAGAGCCCCGCTCCGGCTGCGCCATCGCGGAAGCGCTGTTGGAAGAACTATATAGGCGGCATGCCTTCGGGGTGGTGACCACGCACTATGCCGACCTCAAGCTGCTGGCCGACCGTTGTCCCGGTATTCGCAACGGAGCCATGTTGTTCGACACTGAACGGATGAAGCCGCTTTACAGACTCTCTATTGGCCATCCGGGTAGCTCGTTTGCTTTCGAGATAGCCCAAAACATAGGTTTCCCAGAACAAGTGCTAAAGGCAGCAGGGGAGAAAGTTGGAGGAGAAATGCTCAATTTCGAACACCAACTGCAACAGATCGAATTGGACAAGCAGGAGATAGCACGCCAGCGTACAGAACTGGAGGTGGCTGACAACTTTCTTGCCGAAGTGACTGCAAAATACCAGCAGCTCACAGAGAAATTGGAGAGCAAGCGCTATGACATACTTAGCGCGGCTCGCAAGGAGGCGCAGCAGATTATCGCTGACGCCAACCGTACCGTGGAGCAGACTATCAGCGACATCAAAGAGGCGCAAGCCGAACGCGAGCGCACCATCCAGGCACGCCAGCGCATGAAGAATGAGGCTGAGCGCATCGCTTCGGCGCAGGAGAAGCATGATGAGGAACGTCAGCAGAGCGCAGCCAACCCAATTGCAGCGGCTGAGAAGGATACGCCTGGCAAGATGATCGAAACAGATGATTCTGATTTGCCCATCGTTGTCGGCAGCATCGTGCGCATCGACGGCCAACAGACTTTTGGCGAGGTGGTGGAGTTGAAAGGCAAAAAGGCCGTTGTGGAGAGCAACAGCATCCGCATGACGATAGCCCTAAGCCGTCTAACGGCTACTCGCAAGAAAAGCATTCCCGTGGACAAAACCAGCAGACAAAACAGCCGATTCCAATCCATCTTTGACGACATCAATGAGAAGCGTAAAACTTTCAACCCAACAATAGACCTCCGCGGCATGCGCGCCGATGAGGCATTGGATGCCCTCCGGTACTTTATGGATGATGCGCAGCTGCTCAGTGAAAAGGAACTACGCATCCTGCACGGCAAAGGCTACGGCATCCTTAAACAGGTCATACGTGAGTATTTGCAAGGGAATAAAGATGTCCAATCTTTCCATTCTGAACGCATAGAATTGGGTGGCGACGGCATCACTGTGGTGCATCTTCGATGAGAGTCAATGTTTTTTTCGGAAAAATATTTAATCCTTTCGGAAAATTATTGCTAGAATATGTGTATTTTTGCAATGTCAACAAAAAAGAATATAAACAATTAAAATAAAAAGTATCATGAAGTTAAGACACTTAATCCTCCCCTTGCTGGCAGTTTTTTTGCTGGCTACAGGCTGCACTGATGAGTATTATGGCTCGCAGATTGACACCTACCAATTCAACATTACCCCCTCCGAGTGGATGCGTAACGAAGGCCCCAATCTGCCTGGCGCAGACAATTACCTCTATTGCGAGAAGAAGATTCCCGCCATTGACAATGAGGTGTTTGAACGTGGCACTGTTCAAGCCTATTGCTGGAATGTTTATGACCAGCAACACAATTATGGCTCATGGAATACGCTGCCTTTTGTCTATCCCCTTGAAATCCTCATTGAGAATGATGAGGGCGAACTCGAGAGAATCATTGTTGCAGAGAACTTGCGCTTTGAATGGGAGAAAGGCAAGGTGACCTTTGTTATCCAAGATCTTGATGGCTTCGACGCTGAAGACATGGTCAGCACCATCAGCTTTAAGGTCTGTGTCACTAGAAACATGTAATCCTTAAAGGATACGAATAAAGGGAGGGCTGCCCATCGGGCAGCCCTCCCTTTATATGTAAGGTCCTTACGGAGATTAGTCTATCGAATTGTGACGCTTGTATGCCTTGAGGGTGTTTTCGAGGAGTGAGACAATGGTGAGGGGGCCTACGCCGCCAGGCACCGGGGTGACCCAGCTGCATCGTTCGTCGACTTCACTGTGCTTGACATCGCCGATGATGCGGTACCCGCTCTTTTTGCTGTCGTCGGGGATTCGGTGGATGCCCACATCAACCAGCACGGCATCCTGTTTGACCATGTCGGCGGTGACGAATTCGGGCTTTCCGATGGCAACGACTAAGATGTCGGCCTGTCGAGTCAGCTCCTGCATGTTCTTTGTCTTGCTGTGGCATATGGTGACTGTGCAGTCGAAGCCTTTACGCGACAAAAGGTTGGCTATGGGGGTGCCAACGATGTTGCTACGGCCGAGCACCACGCAGTGCTTGCCGGCAGTTTCTATTCCGTAGCGCTTGAGCAGGGTGCAAATGCCCATGGGCGTGGCAGGAATGAAGGCCTCTTCACTGAGCACCATGCGGCCGACGTTGATGGCGGTGAATCCGTCGACATCCTTGTCGGGCGAGATGGCGTTGATGATGTGTTGCTCGTTGATATGCTTGGGCAAAGGCAGCTGGACAATGAAGCCGTCAATTTCGGGGTCGTTGTTGAGGAAGTCGATAGACTCCAGCAGCTGTTCTTCGGTGGTGCTCTCAGGGTAGCGGTATACCGAAGAGGTGAAACCTACCTCGTGGCTGGATTTTTCCTTGTTGGCCACATAGGTTTGGCTGGCACCATCGTTGCCGACGATGACAGCTGCCAAGTGTGGGGCACGGAGACCTTTGGCGGTCAGCTGGCGCACCTCGTTGGCTATTTCGTCTTTAATCTGCAGGGCCAAAGCCTTGCCATCTAATAATTGGGGCATATTGTTGTTACTTATGTTGCTATTCGTTGGACTTGAAAACTTATCTTTTGCGGCGGGTCATCTGGGGTAATTTGCCTTTGGTGCTGACGGTCTTCATCATCTTGCGAGTTTCTTCGAACTGTTTGATGAAACGGTTGACCTCTTGGATGCTGTGACCGCTGCCAGCGGCAATGCGTTGCTTGCGGCTGCCGTTGATGCAGCTGGGGTTGCGGCGTTCATAGGGTGTCATGCTTCCTATCATGGCTTCGATGGGCTTGAAGGCATCATCACCAATTTCTACGTCTTTGGTTACCTTGTCCATGCCGGGTATCATGCCGATAAGGTCCTTCATGCTGCCCATTTTCTTTATCTGGCCCACCTGCGATAGGAAATCGTCAAAATTGTATTCGTTGTGTATGAGCTTTTTCTGGATCTTGCGGGCCTCTTCTTCGTCGTATTGCTCTTGGGCACGTTCCACAAGGGAGATGACATCGCCCATGCCGAGAATTCGGCTGGCCATACGGTCGGGGTGGAAGATGTCGAGGGCGTCCATTTTCTCGCCGACGCCGACGAATTTGATAGGCTTCTGGACAGAGTAGCGGATGGTGAGGGCCGCACCGCCTCTCGTGTCACCATCGAGCTTGGTGAGTACGACACCATCGAAGTCGATGCGTTCGTTGAAGGCTTTGGCTGTGTTGACGGCATCTTGACCGGTCATGGAGTCAACCACGAAGAGGGTCTCTTGCGGGTGGAGGTTTTCCTTGAGGCCAGATATCTCATTCATCATCTCTTCATCCACAGCCAATCGGCCTGCGGTATCGACGATAACAACGTTGGTGCCTTTCATGCGGGCCTCGCGGATAGCTTTTTGGGCAATATCAAGTGGGTTGTGGTTGCCCTCTTCTGTGAAGACGGGCACCTGAATCTGTTCGCCGAGGGTTTGCAGCTGGCTGATGGCTGCGGGGCGGTAAACGTCGCCAGCCACGAGCATTACGCTCTTATTTTTCTTATTTTTTAGGTAGTAGGCCAGTTTGGCGCTGAAGGTGGTCTTACCGGAACCTTGAAGACCAGCGATGAGGATAATGGCAGGGGTGCCTTTGGCATTAATTTCAACGGCATCGGTACCCATCAGTTCAGTCAATTTCTCGTGAACGATTTTTACCATCAACTGTCCAGGTTCAATGCTTTGAATGACATTGCGTCCTAAGGCTTCGGATTTAACCTTATCGGTGAATTCTTTGGCGATAGGATAGCTGACATCGGCATCAAGAAGGGCTTTGCGAACTTCCTTGACGGTCTCTGCAATGTTAATATCGGTGATGCTACCTTTTCCTTTAAGCGTGTGTAACGCTTTCTCTATCTTGCTACTAATACTTTCAAACATAATCTTATGTGTCGGTCAATTCAGACTGCAAATTTACGCTTTTTTTTTCAATTATTGCCCCCCTATTTTTATTTTTGAACTTTTTTTTATGTTTCATGAAACATTTTTTTAATTTTATCGTTATATAGGGCAATAAAAAAAGTGTGGAACTAATAAAATGCTATGAGACAATTAAAAATTACTCATTCTATCACTAACCGCGACATCAAGTCGTTGGACAAATACCTGCAAGATATCTGCAGCGAAGAGCTCCTCACGCCGGAGGAAGAGGTGCAGTTGGCGCAACGTATCAAGGCTGGTGACCAAGCCGCCTTGGAACGTCTCACGAAGGCCAATCTGCGTTTTGTCGTCTCTGTAGCTAAGCAATACCAGAATCAGGGCCTCAGCCTTCCCGACCTTATTAACGAAGGCAATGTGGGTCTTATTAAGGCTGCAAAGCGATTTGATGAAACCCGTGGCTTTAAGTTTATCTCATACGCTGTGTGGTGGATTCGTCAGTCCATCCTTCAGGCTATAGCTGAGAATTCCCGCATCGTGCGCCTTCCCTCGAACCAGTTGGGCGCCCTCAATAAGCTGAAAAAAGAAATCAGCCGTTTGGAACAAGAGTTGGAGCGTCCTCCATCGGAAGAAGAATTGGCAGAACTTTTGGACATTCCCGAGGATAAGATCAAGAGTATCTTGGGCATTTCGGGACGCCATATTTCCATCGATGCGCCTTTGGTTGCCGATGAGGATGTCAACTTTGTTGATGTATTGCCCAACGAGGACACACCTCCTACAGATAGCGTGCTGATGCGTGAGTCGTTGTCTCAGGAGATAGAGCGCTCACTGGCTACGCTTACTGAGATAGAGCGTGAAGTAATCAAGATGTATTTCGGAATCGGCATGCCACATGCGCTCAGCTTGGATGAGATTGCTATGAAGTTCTGCCTTACACGCGAGCGTGTCCGCCAAATCAAGGAAAAAGGCATCAAGCGTCTGCGTGTCAGCAGTAAGAGTAAGCATTTGCAGTCGTATTTGTAGAAAATCTGAATTAACGTTGATTGGATAAGATTATCAAATATTTTCCAGAGTTAACAGAGCGGCAGCGCGAGCAGTATGCCGCTCTGTTGCCCTTGTATGAGGACTGGAACTCAAAGATCAATGTCATTTCGCGCAAGGATATGGCCAATTTTTATGAACACCATGTTCTCCATAGCCTTGCTATTGCCAAGGTCCAACCTTTTAAGACGATGGCTGAGATTCTTGATGTCGGCACGGGCGGCGGCTTCCCTGGCATCCCGTTGGCCATCATGTTCCCACATGCCAATTTCTTTCTGGTGGATTCCATTGGCAAGAAAATCAAGGTTGTGCAGGCTGTCGCTGAGGCATTGCAGTTAAGCAATGTTCGCGCGGAGCAAGTGCGGGCAGAACAGGTTGATGGCGATTTCGACTTCATCGTTTCTCGTGCCGTCACCGACCTTAGCCAGTTCACCGGGTGGGTGCGTGGTAAGGTTTCGGATTCCCATTATCACAATCTTCGCAATGGGATCCTATATCTCAAAGGAGGAGACTTGGAGGCCGAATTGGCACCTTTTAAGAAGAAGGTTCGTACTTGGGATATTTCCAATTTTTACCAAGAACCATTTTTTGAAACTAAGAAAGTTATTTATCTGCCATTCAAGTAGTTTAAAACCAATTAATTGAATTTTGTGTGCAAGAAATAACATGCTGCTCTAATTAGGGCGGATGTTCATTGTATTCTGACGGCTGTTCATAAAAAAAATATTACCAATCCAAAAAATATTCGTATTTTTGCAGTCCGTAGTTTTAATATTTAAATAACGATTATATGAAACACGGATTTGATAATGAGAAATATCTGAAGATTCAGTCTGAGCACATCAAGGAGCGAATTTCTCAATTTGGAAACAAATTATACCTAGAATTTGGGGGTAAACTTTTCGACGACTACCATGCTAGTCGTGTGCTTCCAGGTTTTGAACCCGACAGCAAGTTGAAGATGCTGATGCAGCTTAGAGATGATGCAGAGATTGTCATTGTTATCAGTGCTCGCGATATAGAGAAGAATAAAGTCCGCGGAGACTTAGGCATTACCTATGATGTTGATGTGCTGCGACTTCGTGAAGAATTCCTCAGCCGAGGCCTTATGGTCAATTCCGTTGTGATTACCCAATACAATGGGCAGGCTAGCGCAAAGGCATTCCGTGAGCGCCTTGAGCGGCTCGGCATCAGCGTATATTATCATTATATTATTGAAGGCTATCCCACCAATGTTGACTTGATTTGCTCGGATGAGGGTTTTGGCAAGAATGAATTCGTCGAGACTACGCGTCCCCTTGTAGTTATCACTGCACCTGGTCCGGGAAGTGGAAAAATGGCGGTCTGCCTTAGCCAACTCTATCAGGAGAATCAACGTGGATTTAAGGCTGGATATGCAAAATTTGAGACATTCCCCATCTGGAACATCCCGTTGAAGCATCCGGTCAATGTAGCGTATGAGGCTGCTACGGCAGACCTCAACGATGTTAACATGATTGATCCATTTCATTTGGAAACATACGGTGTCACTACGGTCAACTATAACAGGGATATTGAGATTTTCCCTGTTTTGAATGCAATCTTCGAAGGCATCTACGGCGAGAATCCATATAAGTCGCCAACCGATATGGGCGTCAATATGGCTGGATATTGCATCTGCGATGACGAGGTGTGCTGTCAAGCATCAAAGGATGAGATTATTCGTCGCTATTATACGGCACTCTGTTCTTTCGCCGAAGGTAAGATTCCCGAGACAGAGGTCAACAAGATACGCCTGCTGATGAAGCAGATGAAGATTACCACTGATGACCGTCGTACGACGGTAGCAGCCCACGAACGCCGGGATCGCGAGGGGGGTGCCGCTTCGGCAGCAATTGAACTTGCCGATGGTACCATTATTACAGGGCACACTAGTGATCTTCTGGGACCTAGTGCGGCGTTGCTGCTTAATGCAACCAAGCATCTTGCAGGCATCGACCATAGCGTGAAGCTTATTGCGCAAGAGATTATAGAGCCTATTCAAAATACCAAGGTTTCCTTGCTGCATGGACATAATCCTCGCTTGCATACTGATGAAGTACTGGTTGCCTTGTCGATGCTTAGCTTGACTGATGACAATTGTAAACGAGCCTTGTCCACCCTCCCGCAGTTGAATGGATGCCAAGTCCATGCTACCGTCATGCTGAGCGAAGTAGACCGTAAAATATTCAAGAAACTTGGTATCGGCCTCACAACAGACCCAACTCCTAAACGCTGAAGCATTTAATAATCTACAATACAGAAGGGCTGCCAGCAATGGCGGCCCTTTTATTATTGTCAAAGTATAGCATCCGAGCACTACTTAATCTTCTTGATGTCTTGCTAGCCCCTCTGGGGTTCCAAACTTCTCCATAAAAAAAGTGTGCGTCCAAATAGGACGCACACCAACCATTATTAATAAACCAAAAACAACGTGTCTTATTTCTCGATTGTGCGAGAGCCCATGCGGTCCATTGCACAGCGGAAGCCAATCCAAGAGGTGCTGCGATCCTGGTCGTAGTAACGGCGGGTACCGCACTGCATCCAGTAAGCGCGGTCTCTCCAAGAGCCACCCTTGACAACGCGGACGCGGTTGTTGATCATGGAGGTGACATTTTTCTTGTCGAGGCTGTCGGAGCGGTGGTACATTTGGTTAGTCTGCTCGTCATGGGTACGGGTAATCATATCTTCGCTTTCTTCTTCCTCATCAACATCTCGGAGCCATCCAGAAGCAGAAGTGGACTCTTTGCTTTCGAAGTCATAAATGCTGCTATTCCAGTCGCCATCAAGATAGTTGATGTTGTCGGCTTGGCGGTAATTGCGGCGATTCATGTCATCAGGAACATTTTGGTAAATTAGGTTACCAGTAGCTTCATCGATGGCGGCTTCTTCGCCGTCTTCGCTCATGGCCACATACTGGTAGACATTACCACGGAATGGGTTCTGGTCATCAGCTCCAATGGGGTTGGGGTCTTTACGGAAGACATCGCCGCACCATTCAGCTACATTGCCAGCCATATGGTACAGGCCGTAGTCGTTGGGGAAGTACCATTTGACGGGAGCGGTGTACTCCCAGCCGTCGTTGAGGTTGCCAGCCACGCCCATGGCGTCGCCGCGGCTACGCTTGAAGTTGGCGAGGAATTGGCCGTAGTATTTCTTGTTGGCGGAGCGGACGCTCTGGCCAGCCCAAGGATAAGTCTTGTGTTCGACAATACGCTCATCATAGGTGTTGCCAATCATGCCAAGGGCTGCGAATTCCCACTCAGCCTCTGTTGGGAGGCGGTAGTTTGGCAGGAGGATACCATCGGAACGGCGCACATTGCGGTTCTCACCACCGGATGCGGGGTCAAGGTCTGGCACACCTTTGCCTTCGCCCTTGTAGAGGCCTGCGAGGTAGACATCAGTCTGGAAGGCCTCAGAACCGGTGAGCTCACTCTGGGCAAGTTCGATGATGCCGGCATCAACGAGAATCTTCTCATTCACGCGGTCGGTACGCCATTTGCAGAACTGTGAGGCCTGCTCCCAAGTCACGCCGACAACGGGATAGTCGTTGAACATGGCGCACTGGAAATAGTTCTCAACAAAGTTTTCGACCCAGGAGAGGCGCTGACGCCACACGTTGGTGTCGGGATAAATCTGCTTGACCAGTTCGGGATATTCCTCGCCATAGGCGCGGTTCATCCAATAAACAAATTCTCTGTAATTGAAGTTGGAGACTTCGGTCTCATCCATATAGAAGGAGGAGACGGAGACAGTGTGGACGAGGTTGTTCCAAGAGAAATGGGTCTCTTCGGAAACACGGCCCATTTGGAAGGAGCCGCCTTCGATAAACACCAAGCCAGGACCAGTAATCTGCTCTGAATAGGAAGAACGGTCGAAACCGCCCCACTCAGTATCATTCAGATTCCAGCCAGTAACAGTTGACTGCTCTTTGCTGCCACAAGCGGCTAGCAGCAGCACAGAAACCATCGTTAGGAATGAGAATTTTAATATTTTCATAGTATATTTATTGTTTTTCTACTTTATACGATATTGACGTATTATTTGTTTCGCTTTTATGATTTTTTATTAGAAGGACGGGCAGCGGATGGCTTTAATCTTGTGCTTTTGCTCAGGTGCAGGCAGCAAGATTCCGATGGTGATTTCGTGAGCGCCGGAAGTGCTGTTCGCGAGTTCGGAAACTGTGGCATCGTAGCTATATCCGACTTTGAAATAGTCCTGTTGGACACCGACCATGAAGATGAATGCGTCGGAGTTCTCAATGCCGTTACGATACCAGACACCTACGAGGAAAGGCATCCAGTCGAGATAGAGTCCATAGTTGAAATAGTGGAATCCGCCTTGATATTGGTATATGAAATTGGGAGATACGACAGGTTGGCCGAGACCGAGGGAGGATTGGCGGCGGCGCTCTTCGGAAAGGTTGATGAGACCGCCTGCGTTAGCGGTGAGTTTAATGGGTACGCGGTCTTCGCTGTAGAAACCTTGGCTGGGCTGGTTTAGGTGGTGAGCGGCAAAGCCTGCATACCAAGCAGGACCATAGACCATCATGCCAGTGGCAAAGTCAGGATATATTTTGCTTGTCTGGTCAGGAGCGGTGGCCGAGGTTTGGTCGATGTAGCCGGCTACGGGGCTAATCTGGTCGGGGAAACGCAGGTGGTTGAGATCCCAATCCAAATTGATGTTCACCAAAGAGGCTTGGAGGGCCAGATTGATAAATATATCTTCGGCAATGCCGAAACGGAAAGAGTACATGGCGCCGAGCATGTGGGTGGCAAGAGCCCCATGGTCGCCTTGGCGGTCTGACATCACGATGGCACCGATACCGCCATGCATGTCAGGAATGTACTGGTCGTAGGAAGCACTTACGGTGGAGAATGCGCTTACCAGGCCGGGCCATTGGGCACGATAGCCGATGGAGATGCGTGGTGCTACCTTAGAGCCAGCGAAGGCTGGATTGAGATACAGCGGGTTCGCAAAGAACTGCGAAAATCCCACATCTTGGGCTTTGACTCCCTGCATGCCCATGACGATGAGCAGCAGTATTAGCGTGATTTTATTGTACTTTTTCATTCTAGTAATTTTAGTGTATAATTAGCCTAAAATTGATTGGCAATATTACGATTTTTTTATCAATTAAATATATTTCTTTCAAAAAAAAAATGCATGTGGTTGACAACTAGCACGTTTGTTTTTTTGTTTTTGAAAAAAAAGGCTTGCATTTTGGCCTTTTTTTGAGCTATTTTTCAGAATTTTGGCCTTTTTGTATTATGTCAAACTATGGTTTTACGTCTCTGTTTTTGTACTTTTTTCGCCGTGTTAGACAATATTTCACCTCTTTTGATGTTATCTTTCATCATGTGTACTAAAAAGTCTCATATTTTCCTTTTGATGGCATTCGCTTGGCTTCTCTTGTCGGTTTCTCCGATGGTGGCCCAGTCCGCTTTTAGTGCCCATTCGCTGCTCGCTGAGGGGCGCTGGTGGAAGATGGCTGTCAATGCCGATGGAATCTATTGCATCACGGTTTCCGACATTGCTGCTCTTGATGGTGTCAGTTTAGACAGTATCGCCCTCTTTGGCGGAAGGGGTGGAATGCTTCCTTCCAGCAACATGGCTGCCCATTCTGATGACCTGCTTCCTTGTGCTGTGAAGTTCTTGGATCACAACGACAATGGACGTTTTGATGCCTCCGACAGCCTGTTATTCTATGGCGAGTCGCCTCACGTATGGCGTTATGTAGAACAAGAGCAGCGTTTTGAATATAATGTCCACGCGTACGCGAACTTTAATTATTATTACCTCACTATTGGCAATCATGTTCCGCTACGGGTTTCCAATGTTGAGATGGATGATAGTGATATCTCTTCTATTCAGCAATATACGGCGGTTGCACTACGTCACCTCGACCACGTCAACACCCATGGTGGTGGCCGTATTTGGGTTGACGAGAAATTCACTCATTCGCTCACAGACCATGCTTACTCGCTCTCTCTTCCAGCAGTCCCATCTAGTGGCAGCGTGTTGGCGCGCTATGCCTTTGCCAGCATTTCCGACCGTGCCTCCTCTTTTTCGGTTACGGTGGGCAGTAGCCGTCGCCAGATATCCTTTCCTCCCAGCACTCGCTACCTCATTGCCCTGGAATCTTTTACCGGCCTTTCCAGCAGGCTAGTCGAATTCCAGTGCACCTATCGCCCATCTGATGCCAATGCGGCTGGTTATCTGGATTTTATCGAGCTCAATGCGCAAGTTCCGCTTGCCTATTCGGGTGGAGCTCTCTTTGTTCGCAACAAGTTGAATATTGCCCCTGGGGCAAAAAACCGTTTCCAAGTTTCAGGCAATGGTCAGCGCATCTCTGTGTGGGATGTCTCCAATCCGACCCAGCCTCAGTCTCTTTTTGTCCGTTTCGGCAATGGTTCTTTCTCGTTTGACGCGTTCACTGAGGAGGCTGGCACTTACCTGATTTATACCGCATCTGACTTGTCGCGCCCGGCATCTATCGAAACCATTAGCAATCAAGACCTTCATGGCGCCCAAGTGCCCGACTACCTCATCGTCTGCCACCACGACTACCTGCAGCAAGCCGAGCGGCTCGCCGATTTGCATCGCATCCGTGAAGGGTTGGATGTGTTAGTGACCACACAGGATGAGGTCTTCAATGAGTTCTCATCCGGAAAGCCTGATCCAGTTGCTTTGCGCCAATTGCTGCGTTGTTGGAAGGCTAAAGCATCTGATTCCATGAGTTTTACACGCTATCTCCTGCTCTTTGGAAAAGGTACCTATGACAACCGTGACATTCTTGGTGCCCATCAGACCACCGTGCTGACATACCAGTCTCAAGCTTCTTTCGATGACGAGGGCGATGTTTACCCCTCGGACGATTTTTATGGGCATTTGGACGACTACGCTGCTGGCGATTTTGATGGGAAGGTCTCCATAGCTATCGGCCGTCTTCCTGCTAAAAGCAAAGCCGAGGCAGACTGGATGGTTGATAAGATTGAGAACTATATGGTCAACAGCGACTTGCAGAAACCTCAAATACGTGGTGACTGGCGTAATTACGTCTGCCTTCTGGCTGACGATGCCGACCCATCATGCTCACCAGATACCTGCTTTGCCAGCGATTCGGAGATTACAGCCAGGCTCATCCGCGACCGCTATCCCAACTTCAATCTCGATCGCATCTATGCCGACTCTTACCCTCAGCAGTCAGGTGCTGACGGCTCCTATTATCCTGATGTCAACAATGCCCTCCAGCAGCGCCTCAACTATGGCTGTCTTTTGCTAAACTACATAGGACATGGATCTTCCAGCTATATTGGCACTGAACGTTTCATGCAACTGACCGACATTGATAAGTATTCCAACCATGACCGCCTGGCATTCTTCGTCACAAGCACATGTTCCTTTGGCCGTTATGACCAGCTCACCGATATCTGCGGTGCCGAGGCCTTCTTACTGGCCGATGCCGCTGGCGTGGGGGTTGTGGCTGCAGCCCGTCCAATCCACCATGTCCAGGCCTTCAATACCAATCTCTGCCTCTTTGCCCTCGACCCCGTCAACACGGTCGGCGACGCCTTGCGCTATGCCAAGAATGCCACCTCCACTGCTCATTCTATCTTGTTGCTTGGTGACCCCGCACTTCATCTCTCCATTCCTCGTAACGATATTGTTGTCACCCATATCAACGGCATTCCTGTCGACAGTGCACGCATTGATTCCCTTACCGTGCTCTCGCAGGTTACTGTCACTGGCGAGGTGCGTCGTCCCGATGGTTCACTTTACGACGATTTTGATGGCGTCATCTTCCCCATTGTCTTCGACCGCGAAGTCAGCTGCCGCACATTGGCCAACGACAACGACAGCACTGAGATTGACTTTGTACAGCAGAAAAACATTCTCTACAAAGGTCGTGAGAATGTTACTGGCGGCAAGTTCTCCTATACTTTCACCATTCCTCGCGATGTCTCCTATCAGTACGGCCCCGCCAAGTTCTCCCATTATGCCCATAGCGACATCGACAACGCTTCCGGACAATATGGCAACATTCGTTTCGGTGGTTTCAACGAGGATGTCATTATTAGCGAACTGCACCCCAGTGTGGAACTTTGGATGGATAGCCCTGCTTTCCATGACGGCGCCCTCACCAACGAGACCCCCACGCTCTATGCTCGTCTCACTGACTCCGTAGGCATCAATGCTGCTGGCAGCGGCTTAGGTCACGACATCACCGCCGTCATCGATGGCAATCCTTTCAGCACTATCACCCTCAACGATTTCTTCGAACCTGATATCCTCGATAGCCGCAACGGCGACATATGCTATACGTTAGGTAAACTCAACGATGGACTCCATACCCTTACGCTCAAATGCTGGAATATCTTCAATTTTTCAGGTAGCGCAACCATTTCTTTCCGTGTCGCTAACGATCGAAATCCGCAGATTGGTGCCGTCATTGCCTCTCCCAATCCAGCTCATGATCGTACCCTCATCCGGGTCGATCACAACCTTGCGGCTTCTCTCGCCTCTGTCACTATCGATGTTTACGACATCCGTGGACAGCGCGTACGCACCTTCGTTCCAGTCGTGTCGGGTGGTAGCATGGTGGCGGTGTCTTGGGACTTCACCTCCAGTAGTGGCGCCTTGCTGCCTAGTGGCATCTATCTTGTCCGCGCTGTTTTAACTACAGCCGACGGCTCCATCTTCGCCCAGCATGCCAAAATCGTTCGCAACTAGCCTCACTTTAAAAAAAATCATTCGTCAGACAATAAATAGAACTTATCATCGTTTATTTTGTATATTTCAACACGCTAACAAGATTTAATGAAACGCACTAAACTCATTATCGCCAGTCTCCTGCTCCTTGGTTCTGCTGGCATTGCGGCTGCTCAGTCCGATATGACTACAGGTCTCACAGGCCAGACCAAGAACTACATCTCCACTGGTATGCCTATCTTGCTCATTGCACCCGATGCCATTTCCGGCGCCATGGGAGACGCTGGCGCTGCTTCTACACCCGACTGCAACTCTGGACATTGGAATAACGCTAAGTTCGCCTTTATCGATGGTGCCATGGGGGTCAGCACCACTTACACTCCTTGGCTCCGCAACCTCGGCGTGGGCGACATGAACTTGCTTTATCTTGGCGGCTATAAGTCTATCAACAGCCGTAGCACTGTTGCCGCATCGCTCACCTTTTTCTCCCTTGGTGAGATTCAGAGCACCGATGCCGAAGGCAATAACAAAGGCACCATGAACCCCAACGAGTTCGCCTTCGATGTCACCTATGCCATGAAACTAAGCGAAGAACTCTCTCTGGGTGCCACAGGGCGTTTCATCAATTCCGACCTCACCAATGGCCAAAATGTCTCCGACGGCAGTGGCTGGGTTACCACTAAGCCTGCTAGGAGCCTCGCCGCCGACCTCGGCCTCTATTGGCAGCACGACATTGATAAGGGCAGCCAGGTTGCCCTTGGCGCTTTCATCAGCAATATGGGTGCCAAACTTTCTTATTCCAACGACGATACCCAGAAGGAGTTTCTCCCTGCCAACCTCCGCATTGGCGCCCGCTATTCCACCGACATCGACGAGGCCAACTCCATCAGCCTTATCGTTGACATCAATAAACTCATGGTTCCCACGCCCCCTGTTACCATTGGCGACAGTACTTATAGTCAGTACTATCGTAACATGGCCGAGTATTATCGCACCGGCGTGGTGCGTGGTGCCATGCAGTCCTTCTACGATTCCCCCGGCGGCCTCGCCGAAGAGTTTCGCGAATTGCAGTTCTCCGTCGGCGGAGAATATTGGTATAAGAAAACGCTCGCCGCTCGTGCAGGCTACTTCTACGAGGACGGTACCAAGGGCGGTCGCCAGTATGTCACCATCGGCGGTGGCCTCCGCTACAACATCCTTCAGGTCGATGTGGCCTACCTTGTCCCCACCACTAGCTTCTCTTCCAACCCCCTCTCCAATACTGTCCGCATCTCGCTGACATTCAATTTTGAAAAGAAATCCAAAAGCATACAGGCCAACTTCTAAACCGTTCACGATACCATGCGCATAGGTCTAGGATACGATGTTCATCAATTGGTTCCCGGCCGCCAACTTTGGCTGGGTGGAGTGCTGGTGCCCCACAACCTCGGGCTTCTCGGCCATAGTGATGCCGACGTGCTCATCCACGCCATCTGCGATGCGCTCCTTGGCGCTGCCGCCTTGGGGGATATTGGCAAACATTTCCCCGACAAGGACCCGCAATACAAGGACATCGACAGCAAACTGCTCCTCCGTCACTGCGGCGAGCTTCTCAGTCGGCAAGGCTTCCGTATCGAGAACATTGACAGCATCATCGTTGCTCAGCAGCCCAAGGTTGGACCCTACATCCCTCAGATGCGCCAAACGCTTGCCGACACTCTCGGCATCCCCGTCGATGCCGTCTCTGTCAAGGCCACTACAACCGAGCAACTTGGCTTCGAAGGCCGTCAGGAGGGCATATCCGCCCATGCAGTATGTCTTATCACTCAATAAACTAACAGTACCATGGATAAGCCGCAAACATCACCACTCACACAAGGCGAAGCCGACGTCCTCGAAGACTCTGGCTGCAGCCTTGTCCTACACAACGATGACGTCCATACTTTCGACTATGTCATCAAGGCTCTTGTCGACATTTGTCGCATATCCTGCACCCAGGCAGAGCAGTGCGCTATCCTCGTCCATTGCCATGGAAAATGCACTGTCAAGCATGGCGGCTACGAGACCCTACTTCCAATGCACACTGCGTTGCTCGACAAGCAACTTACTTCCGAAATTGTGAAATAACTCATTTATAACAAACAATATAACATAAATCATGACCCCAACCTTACTTATCATCGTCCTTGTTATCGGACTCCTCCTCATCGCTCTTGAGATTGTCGCCCTTCCCGGTGGTCTCGCTGGCATCTTTGGTGGTCTCCTCACTGCTTTCGGCATCTGGCAGAGCTACCTCTTGTGGGGCACCTCGGTCGGCAACACCATCCTCATCATCTGTGCTGCCATAGTCGTCGTCCTCCTTGCCATCCTCATGAAAAATAAAACTTGGAAGCGCTTCTCGCTCGACGAAGAGTCCGACAGCGCTGTCAACCAAGTGGATACCACTAACTTCACTGTTGGCACCCATGGCTATACTATTGCCCGTCTCGCTCCTACTGGTAAGGCACTCATCGACGGCCAACTGGTCGAGGTTCATGCCGTCAACAAGTTCATCGACCCCGACCGTCCTATCGAGATCGTCGCAGTCGAAGGCTATCGCATTGATGTCGTTGAAATTGAGGACAACCGCTTCGACGCAGAGTCCGCTGAAGCTTCCGCAGAATAATAATCTCTTTGTATAACCCAATAATAATAAAGTATTATGCCAGTTACAACTATCGTACTCATTGTGCTGATTGCCATCGCACTCATCATGTTCCTTTACTTGGTGCCCATCGGACTGTGGTTCCAAGCCCTCGTGTCGGGTGTTCACACCTCGCTCATCCAGCTCATGTTCATGCGCTTCCGCAAGGTGCCCCCCAGCGTCATCGTCAACAACATGATCAACTCCGCCAAGGCTGGCCTCAAGCTCTCCCAGAACGAGCTCGAAGCCCACTACCTTGCTGGTGGTAACGTCAGCAGCGTCGTCCAGGCACTCATATCTGCCAACAAGGCCAACATGAATCTCGACTTCCGTACAGCCACTGCTATCGACCTCGCTGGTCGTGACGTTCTCAAGGCTGTCCAGACCTCAGTCAACCCCAAGGTCATCGACACGCCTCCCGTGGCAGCTGTCGCCAAGGATGGCATTCAGCTCATCGCTAAGGCCCGTGTCACCGTCCGCACAAACATCAAGCAGCTCGTCGGTGGTGCTGGTGAAGAGACCATCCTCGCCCGCGTTGGCGAAGGCATCGTTACCTCCATCGGTTCTGCCGTCAGCCACAAGCAGGTTCTCGAGAACCCCGACAGTATCTCCAAACTTGTTCTTACCAAGGGTCTTGATAGTGGCACCGCTTTTGAAATACTCTCCATCGATATCGCTGATATCGACGTGGGTAAGAATATCGGCGCCCAGTTGCAGATGGACCAGGCTAATGCCGACAAGAACATCGCCCAGGCTAAGGCCGAGGAGCGTCGTGCCATGGCTGTCGCTTCCGAGCAAGAGATGAAGGCCAAGGCTCAGGAAGCCCGCGCCAAGGTCATCGAGGCCGAAGCAGAGGTGCCTAAGGCCATGGCTGATGCATTCCGCAGTGGCAACATGGGCATCATGGACTACTATCGTATGAAGAATATTCAGGCCGACACATCCATGCGCGAAAGCATCTCCAAGCCCGTTGGTGCCAAGCCCGAGACTCCTAAGTCCGCCGACAAGCAATAAATGACCGAGCGTCGTCGTCAGAAACTGCTTACCGCATGGCGTTATCTGCTCGCCCTGCCCCGCAGTATCTGGTTCAATCATAGGCAGCTGCCTTGGCTTCAAGCCAGGCGGCTGCCCTTGCTTATCTCCCACCGTACAGTCGTTGAGTCGTTTAGCGGCACCCTTGTCATTGCCAACCCTAAGCCCAAGATGGGCGCCCTCAAGCTCGGCTTCAGCACCTATCAGCAGACCGACTTCCGTCACGACCGCACCCGACTCAATATCCGCGGCACCCTCATCGTCAACGGCGAGTCCGACTGTGGCGCTGGTGCCTGCATTTCCGTGGCTGAAGGCGCTGTGCTCACACTTGGACACAACTCCCACATCGGTCCCAAGGACCTCGTCGTCTGCCATCGCGCTATCACCTTGGGTGACAGCGTGCGCATCTCTTGGTGCTGCACGCTCATGGACACCGACCAGCATCACCTCGTCACCCTCGACGGCACCGTCTGCAACCCCGACGCCCCCATCGTCATAGGTCGCAACGTCTGGGTAGGCTGCCATGCCATTGTCGCCAAAGGCACCCAGCTCGCCGACGATACCACCATCGGAGCCGGCAGTATCGTCCATGGTCTCCACACAGAACCATGCACCGTTTTGTCCGGCAACCCCGCCAAAGTCGTCAAGTCAGGCGTCCGTAGGGGAAATGGATAAAGCGTTAAATAATCGTAAATTATTCAACATCGTTTGACTTGTCCCTAAGGTTAGGGGCTATTTTTGCACCCGCAATATAACGGCAAATACTAGGTAATAATGAATGAAAATTAGTTATCAATCAACAATCTAAATCAACAAATCACCATGCCTTTTTACCCCCAGGTCCTCTCAATCTCTTTATAGTTCTCCCTAGTTTCTCCTAGTCTTTCTTAGTCTTTCCTAGTCCTCAAACTTCAACAATAACTAACAAAAATCAAAAAAAGTCATGAGAAAAACACTTCTACTATCATCCATCTTCCTAGCCCTGGTATTAGCGGGCTGTCAGAAAGAAGAACAAATCGAACCAATCCACAATGATTCTATCTGCACTGGCCCAGAAGGTGCTGTCAACGGGCTCTTCTCCATCGCCGATGGCCGTCAGGTCTATTTCTCCATTGGCAATCTTCAGTGGTCTGCCACGGGCGGAGGAGCCGTTCCTGCCACCCATGCTGTCAGTGGCGGCGGTAACGCTGCGGGCATTTGGCGCTTCGCTCCGCATCAGTACGACTTTGTGGGCAATGCTGGTGGCAATGTTGATCCCGGCGAAAGACAGTCCGAGTGGATGGATCTTTTCGGCTGGGCTACCAGCGGCTACCACCAAGGCGGCGACCTGTTCAATGTAAACTATTTTCCCTATTCTACTTCCTTCGAGGTGATTAATGACGGTCCTGGTAACCCATTCGGCTATGGTCCATCTAGCTATATGGTCGACCCCAACCTTGAGGGTGAGTCTGCCAACTACGACTGGGGTGTCTACAATGCTATCTCTAACGGCGGCAACCAGCCTGGTCTCTGGCATACCCTCTCTAGCGAGGAGTGGGACTATCTCCTCAATCTTCGTAGGGCTACCCCTCTCAACGGCACGCTCGATGCCCGTTTTGCCGAAGTCGTCGTCAATGGCGTCAAGGGCCTCATGCTTTTCCCCGACAGCCTCGTGTGGCCGCAGGGAGTCAATTATCCCATCGCTATCAACCAGTATCTCTTTTCTGCCAATCGTTCGCTATGGGAGGATGCTGCCCCCTACAACCTTGCGCAGTTCGCACTTCTAGAAAAGGCGGGATGCGTCTTCCTTCCTGCCGCCGGAAGCCGTCGCGGCATGCTTGTCGCGAATGCTGGAGATATGGGCTATTATTGGTTCTCCAACGTCCTGAATGCGCAGATTCCCGACCTTGATGGCCACTATGCCTATCATCTCGTTTTCGACTTTGACCTTCTGGACGTATACCTCGCCGATCGTTGTCGTGGATATTCCGTCCGCCTAGTTCAGGAAGCAAAATAGCTTTTTCGCACCAGCGCCCTTTGACAGCTGGCAATGAGGCGGGGGCAGTGGATGCTGCCCCCGCCTTTGTAGTATCTCTCTTTCTAGGAGTTTTTAGAATTCTCTAGGCTTTTTAGTTTTCCCTAGTTCCACCTAGTCCTTCCTAGAAAAAAATCTTGAATCTAAATTCAAAAGTCATTTCCCCTAAAACGCTGCTGAGGCCTTGCCCTTTTTGTTTCCCACCTGTACGATGTAGATGCCGGCGGCGGGGACGCTGAGGCGGCAGTTCTCTTCGGCCTTCTGGCAGCTGCTGACCAGCCTGCCCATCATGTCGTAGACGCGGATGGTGCTGTTGGCTGCGCCGCTGACCACCAGTTCGCGGCCTTCGTTGCTGATGCGGAAGGTCTGATCCTCTGCGCCTGTGATGCCGTTTGTCGCGATAAAGGTGGCCACATATCCTGCGTCGCCCGTCACGGTCACCTCCCGGGGATTGTCGCTGCTGCCGTCGTCCCATTGGTAGAAGGCATAGCCTGGCAACGGAGTGGCGCGCAGGATGGCGGTGAAGCCGTTGGGATAGGTACCGCTGCCTGTCACCGAGCCCATGGCTTCATCGGCTGAAGTCGCCGTGATGGTGAAGTCGCAGTGTTCTTCCGTGATATCGATGAAATATTGCCAGTAGGGAGCGTTCATGTAGTCATCCCTCGTGCCACAGGGAATCAATAGCGGCAGGTCGGTATGCATCTCTTCAAAGTCGAAGGCATCTATGGCTATCTCGGGAGGATAGTTGGTCATCCTTATGTATCCCAAGCCTTTGCAGTCGTTGAAGGCGCGGTTGCCGATGCGCGTCACACCGTAGCCTAGGGTGGCCTCGGAGAGGTTTCTGCAAGAGCGGAAGGCATCGTCGCCAATCTCTGTCACCGTGTTGGGTAGAACGATATTGGTGGCTTCAATGCTGCAAGCCCGCACGAACATCCTCGTGCTGTCGGCATAGACCAGCCAGCCATCCACGAAGCCGTTCATCGACAAGGCGCCCCAGGGACTTCCTGTTGCCGGGCCGTAATAGACAATGTTCCTTACCAGGCAGAAAGCGTTGCCGTCGATGCGCGTCACCGAGTTGGGAATAGTCACGCTGCCGAGGCCTAGGCAGCCCGCGAAGGCGCTGTCGCAGATATGTGTCAGCGAGTCGCCGAGCGTTACGCTGGTGAAACCGATGCCGCCTAGGAACGCGTATCTGCCGATGGTTGTCACCGAGTCGGGGATGACCAGGTTGGTCACCTCGCTGCTATCCATGTAGAAATGATGGGCGAGGTATAGTGGGTTGGAAGTGGGGGAGATGAAGGTGATGCCGCACCAGTCGGCGATGTTGCCCGTGTAGTCCATCCTTGCGAGACTGTTGCAGCCCCAGAAGGCCCAGGGTCCGATTTCAGCCACAGATCCGCCGATTGTTACGCTGGCGAGGCTGCTGCAGTTTTGAAAAGCCTTTTGGCCAATGCTCGTCACCCCATTGCCGATGGTGGCGTTGGCGAGGCTGCTGCAGTTTTGGAATGCTTCTCGGCCGATGCTTGTCACCCCGTTGCCGATGGTGGCGTTTGTGAGGCTGCTGCAATGGTCAAAGGCGTAGTCGCCGATGCTCGTCACCGAGTTGGGAATGGCGATGCTGGTGAGGTTTCTGCAATATTGGAAGGCCCTGTCGCTGATGGTTGTCACCGTGCTGGGTATCGTGACGCTGGTGGCGGTGAGGTTGCATCCGATGACGTTGCTCCTGCTGCTGTCGGCATAGACCAGGTCGCCCTCCATGAATCCGTTCATGTGCAGCGCGCCCCAGGGAGCCCCTGTCGCCGTGCCGGAGTAAATGATGTTCTGCACATTGCTGAAGGCATAGAGGTCGATGCTTGTCACCGTGTTGGGCACTATCAGGCAGAAGATGTCGTGGCAGTCCGAAAAGGCCCCACCTCCTATGCTGGTCACCGTGTTGGGTATCGCGACGCTCGCAAGGCTCGTGCAGCCTCTGAAGACTTCGTCGCTGATGCTCGTCAAGGTATTGGGCAGTACCACGCTGGTGAGGTTCGTGCATTGGCAGAATGCACCCGTGGCGATAGTTGACACCGTGTTGGGTATCGTCACGCTGGCGAGGTTGGAGCAGCCGGAGAAAGCATTGCTGTCGATGGCCGTCACCGAGCTGCCGAAAGTCACGCTGGTGAGTCCCGTGCAGTTGACGAAGGCACTGTTGCCCACCGTCGTCACCGAGCTGGGAACAATTAGGTTGGTCACCTCGTTGGTGCCGATATAGAGGTGATGGCCATAGTATAGCGGGTTTGCCTCCACTTCAGCGAAATGGATGTTGCACCAGCTCCCGAGGTCGCCCGTGTAGTCCACCCTGGCGATGGCGCCGCAGAACCCAAAGGCGTGGGCGCCGATGCTAGTTATCGTGTGGGGAATGGTGATGGCTGTGATGTCGTTGCAGAACACGAAAGTGCCCATTTCGATGCTAGTCACGGCGTAGTCTTGGCCGTCGTGGCGCACCGTGTCGGGGATGACCAGCGCGCCCGAAGGCTTCGTGAAACCGGTCCATCCCTCGCGGAAGAATGCGTTGGCTGGGAAAGTCACCATGGCTTCGTTGCCATTGATTTTGTAATACAGCGTCTGGCCCGAGCTGCATACCGCGCTGAAGTCAAACGTTGCCGATGCCGTCCCCGCAATCGCGAGGAACAATCCGATGGTTAATAATACTTTGTGTTTCATAAGGCAATTTATTTTAGGTTTTAGCAATACTCCTGTTCCCGTCGTGTTTTTATCCCTTTTCAACCCGCAAATCTCACTTCCCTCTCTATAGTTATGACACACAACTTTCGTTTTTGTTGCAAAAAAATGAAAAAAAACACCAAACGAGGGTTTCGAGAGTCGATTTTCGTTTTTTTCGTGGGCAATCAAAGAGACCATTTTCGTGTTATCTTCTTTCAGTCGCTGCCCTTGCTAGCTCTGGTCTCAAGAACGAGCTCTTGGACACTTTGCTTGGATCCGTTCATAAATCTTAACTCTAAATCACTCCCAAGTGTTTCCCGGGTCCTTAGTCCAGTTGTTGTGAAACACGATGCAAAGATACGGAGATTTTTCGGCGGTTTGTCGGATAGTGTCGGTTATTGTCCGATTCTGTCCGATACGCTCGCTTTTTAGATTTCGGGTTCTCCCAGCGCGTCGACGATGAGTTTGACTTGCGAGCGGGTGAAAACTTTGTTTTGTGGGGCGAAGCCAAGGGTTCTGAGTTCGTCCATGAGACCGGGGACATACCCCAATTCTCGCATGAACCACCAGAGGCAACTCTTGTCGGAGAGGGTGTCGCCGTAGGAGAACCAGCCCAAACGTGTTTTCCTTCATTAGAGAATTCCCGAGAGAAAAACACCCGTGGCAGTATGAAGAGACCTGCCCTCGCAGCAACGTCACTGTGAAAAAGCCTGTTTATTGCCGTTTGTTCGTTCTAAAAGCGAAGGAACGACGAGGGAAGAGCGAACAATGAACGAGCAATCGACGAACAATCGACGAGGGCAAAAGGGTGAACTATCGCCTATTGTGGGACGAATGAACGAAGAAAATGGGACGGAATTCTTCTGCAAAGATATGAAAATTATTTTACATAGTAAAATAAAAGTTCATTTTTTCATGATAACAAAAGTTATCAAAGACCCCTAAAAACACAAACCTAGGCAGAAGCAATTTTGTCAACGACAGCCCGTTGACATATTTTCTGAACACAACAGTTTAGCTTTCTGTTTGTTGAACATGAAAAAAAGTAGTTTGTCAATTTGTCAACGAAAAAATTGTTGGCGTGTCTTTTCCTGAAATAGGTGTGTCTTTTCCTGAAATGGTTGACAGACTTTAACTCTTTTTTACGAATAGGGTTGACATGTTCCTGAATAAGTTGACTCTTTCCTGAAAAAGTTTTCGTCGTGCTGGATTCGGTTGCCACGCCGTTCCTTTCATGGCGCAATGGGGTTGCCATGAATGACTAGTTTGCAAAAACCCAATTTTCGGCGTTGATGACTTTTGGGTGGGAAGAGAGCAAATGTTGAGGGAATTACGTTTTGTTACCTATTTACATTCAGCGGCTTGTGGCCCGTGAGGGTGCGTGATGAAACACATTCCCATTTTGGGAATGTGTGTGCTAGGCTGTCGTCCCCTCGCTAGGGCATGGATTGAAACATGGAAACCATTACCCTGTTTCCGGGGAGTGGTTTTCACCTCCGCTGTGTGGGGTGGTGGGGCATTGCATTAGCTAAAGGAAGGGGCAGAATCCGACAAGGGGGAAATGAGTCTTTGAGTCTTAAGTCTTTGAGCCTTATTGAATTTCACGCGGTTTTTGCGTGTCCCCGTTTTTATTGCTGTTCGTTGAGCTTTTCTAGCTTGCGGAGATATTGCTGGTATAGTTTTTTGTTGCCAAGGAGCTTGTAGTTGTCGGCGAGGTTCTGGATAACGATGGGGTCGGCGGGGTCGATCTTTTCGGCACGTTGGAGGTATTTGATGGCTTGCTCGTAGTCGCCGGTGAAGGTGTGGGTGACGGCAAGCATGTTGATGGCGGTGATTTCGGCGGGGAAGAGCTGGACGGTACGCTTGGCTACGCGGCGCATGCGGAGGAACATGGCGGTGTCGGCGGAGGTGGGATGATCGAAGTCGGTGATGGCGTTGTACATGTCGACCTGGTAGTCCTGCATGGACTCGCTGATGAGGCTGGCGAAGCCTTCGGTGATGTTGGGGAAGGACCAGAAGTGCTCAATCTGCTCGGAGTGGTCGAGGGTGGCGATGATACGGTCGACGAAGTCGTCCCAGCGGCCTATCTGTCCGAGGAAGTATATCTCGCCAAAACGGAGGTCGAGGCGGTTGGGAAAGCGCTGGATGCCGTCGCGGATGACGAGGAGGGCGCTGTCGGCTAGCTCTTGGTTGAGGAAGGAGAAGTCGGCGACGGTGTTGCCGAAGTCGACGGTGACCCAAGCGGTGTCGGATTCGCCTTCGCCTTCGACATGGCCGAGGGAGACGATGGCCTGGTTGACGTAGAAGTTGTAGCGGGCGATGCAGAGGTCGACGTCATGGGGTGAGGATTGCTGCCAACGTTGGAGCGCGGCGCGCTGTGCGTCAATGTCGTTGGCGGCGAAGGCATTGTCAAAATCATCGGAATAGGACTGTGCGTTGAGACTGCACAAGGCAGTGAGCGCCAATAGAATGGAGAGGACTTTCTTCATGTTATTAAGGGTGTTAGCATACTGCAAAGATACTATTTTTCTGCTATATTGAAAAAAAATAAGTATTTTTGCAGTTTAAATGTGAAATGTAAAAATTGCTTTTTCTTATATAATAACCCTTCTACCTTCATGACTAAATACCTTCTGATCACTCCGCCTCTGACACAACTCAATACCCCTTATCCTGCCACTGCTGTCCTCAAGGGTTTCCTTCAGGCGCATGGCTTTGAGGCGGCGCAGGCCGACTTGGGCATCGAACTGGTGGATTCAATCTATTCAAGACAGTGGCTCGGACAGTATGCACAGACCATCGCTGACGCCGACGAGAAAGACTATTTCTTGCGCTGTGCCGACATCATCGAAGTGGTGATGCGCTTTCTCCGCGGCGAGGACAACACGGTGGCTCCCCGCATAGCTAATCGCAGCCTCTTGCCCGAAGGTCCCCGCTTCAACCAGCTGGCCGACATGGACTGGGCTTTCGGCACCGCAGGTACTGAGGACCGCGCCCGCTATCTCGCCACCCTCTTTGTGGAGGATATCGCCGACTACCTCCGCGACCATGCCGACCCCCATTTCGACCTTATCCGCTATGCCGAACAGCTGGCTTCCTACGCGCCTACCTTCGACGAGTTGGCTGATGCGCTGGCTGCGCCAATGTCCCCCATCGACGACTTGATGTTGCAATTGCTGCAAAGGCACCTAGAGCAGGAGAAGCCCGACATTGTGGGTTTCGCGGTGCCTTTCCCTGGTTGCCTATATGGCGCGCTGCGCTGTGCCCAGCAGGTGCGTAAGAAGTTGCCTGGATGCGTCATTGCGATGGGCGGCGGTTTCGTCAACACGGAACTGCGACAGCTCTGCGACGGCCGCATTTTCGACTATGTCGACTATGTCACTTACGACGACGGTGAGCTGCCTCTACTGCGCATCGGACAGCTGAAGCAGGGCCTCATCGGCCGAGAAGGACAACTGCGGACACGCTGCCGCGAAACGATGCGGGAGGCATTGCCAGAAGTGTCGGAGCAGGTGGCCAACGACGAGCTCCCCGCACCCGATTTCGATGGACTGCTCCTGCAAAAATATCTCTCCTTGGCGGAGATGACCAACCCCATGCATAGGCTGTGGAGCTGCGGCAAGTGGAACAAGATGATGATGGCACATGGTTGCTACTGGCATCGTTGCGCTTTCTGCGACACCAGCCTTGATTACATCGGTCGGTTCGACGCTCCCGCTGCCGCTACCGTGGTGGACAGAATGGAACGCGTCATGCGGCAAACTGGCATCAGCGGATTCCATTTCGTGGATGAGGCGCTGCCGCCCAAGTTGCTCAAAGAGGTCTGCGAGGAGATTTTGCGTCGCCGCTTGTCCGTGAGCTTCTGGGGCAACATCCGCTTCGAGAAGGCCTATACGCCCGAATTGTGCGACCTCATGGCCGATGCTGGCTGCGTGGCGGTGAGCGGCGGATTGGAGGTGGCTTCAGACCGATTGCTGAAACTGATGGATAAGGGAGTCACCATCGAGCAGACTGTGCAAGCCTGCAGGCATTTCCGCGAGGCAGGCATCATGGTGCATACTTACCTGATGTATGGATTTCCCACTGAGACCCTGCAAGAGACGCTGGGAGCACTGGAGACGGTGCGCAAGATGTTTGACGAAGGCATCGTGCAGAGTGCCTTCTGGCACCGCTATGCGATGACTTGTCACAGCCCTTCGGGACGGGAACCCGAGCGTTTCGGCGCCCGTCGCACCGACATGGATCCCCACCCGTTCTGCAACAACGAGGTGGACTGGGAACCTGCCTTCGATTACGACATCGAAGAGGTAGGCCGCGGCCTCCGCATGGCTACCTACAACTATATGAACGACCTAGGCCTTGACCAACCTGTGAAGACTTGGTTTCCTGGACTGAAAAGACAGGGAAAGAGGTAGAAGCTTTTTTGTGGTGGATAGGAGTTTCTTTCAGTTCTTGAGTTTGATGCAGTCAAACGATAGTTCTCATTACCCTTTGCGATAATGGTTGTCCTCATGCCGTAATTTCTTTAAATCCTTTCAATCATTTACTCCTTTAACTCCCCAAAATTGGGTCACCGGAGGCGTTGCGGTTACGCTGCCACTGCCAAAATTTGATGCGGCTGAGGGCGGTGTGCTTGGTCAGTTTTTTGAAGGTGGCTTCGTCGGCTGTGGGCAATGATTCCAGTTGTGCCTTCCGCTCGTCGATGAGGTCGTAGCGGACTGCCGCCTGTTGGTTGTAGGGGCAGGCTAGCTGGCAGCAGTCGCAACCGAAGGTGTAGCCCGAAAGCTTGATGTCGGCGGGCAATGATGGGTTGCGGTTTTCGATGGTGTGGTAGGAGGCGCAGCGGCGGGCATCGAGGCAGCCGTGCAGCGCTTGGTTGGGACAGACGGTTTCGCAAAGGTGGCAGTCGCCGCAACCGTTGGCGAGAGGGGTGTCGTAGGTGTCGGCCTCGGCGGTGGTGACGAGTTCGCCAATGGTGCAGTAGGAGCCCAGTTTGGGATTGACGAGCAGCGTGTTGTGACCAATCCAGCCTAGTCCGGCACGGGCGGCCCAGAGCTTGTCGCTGATGGGTGCGGTGTCCACGCAGGGCTTGGCGTCGAAGTCGGGGTAGCGGCTACGGATGGCGTCGATGAGTTGGTAGAGCATCCGCTTCATGCGCTCGTGGTAGTCCTCGCCGTAGGCATACTGGGCAATCTTGTAGCTGCCTTGCATCATCTGCGAAGGCTTGTAGCCTGCCAGCACTGCAATGACCGTCTTTGCGCCCGGTAGGAGCAGCTGCGGATTGTGGCGCATGTCGCGGTATTCCTCCATGAATCGCATATCGGCTTGGCATCCTTTGGCCAGCCAGCCGTCGAGGCCGAAATCACGTGGGGCAATGGGTGAGGCGGCAGCAATCCCGCAAGCATCGAAGCCTGTTTGGATTGCTGCCGCCTTGATGTATTGCGAGTCAATCATGGTGGTCGGAGAGCTGGGAGGGTTTACTCTTCGCTGTTCGCCCCTTTCTTGCTGCCCTCGTAGAGCTCGAATTGGAGCAAGCGACAGTCGAGCTGGCCGTTGAGCAGCGGAATCTTCTTGCTGGGTTTGAGGCCGATATGCTTCATGGCCTCAAAGTCACTGGTGATGAGCCATACTTCGCAGTTGGCGCCGTATTTTTTCTTGAAGGTGTCGCCGAGCAGTTCGTACATGGCGTTGAGGTCTTCGATTTTGATGCGTTCGCCGTAGGGCGGGTTGGTGATGATGAGCGTCTTGCCCTCGGGTGGATCTTGGTCTTCGAAAGAACCGTTGAATAACATTACATCCTTGTGCAATTTGGTGTATTCCAAGTTCTTCTCGCACTGTTGGAGTACCTGCATGTCGATGTCGTTGCCCCAGATTTCGCAGTCGAAGTCGCCCGCGCCGATTTTGCGGTTCTCCTGGTCTCGCACACTCTTCCATTCGCCAAGGTTGAACTCTTTCCAGCGTTTGAAAGCAAACTTGTCACCGCGGTAGTATTGAGCGGGGATGTTGTTGGCCAACATGGCTGCCTCGATGAGCAACGTGCCAGAGCCACACATGGGGTCGTAGAAATTAGTGTCGCATTTCCAGCCGGAGAGTTTAATCATGCCGGCGGCGAGAACCTCGTTGATGGGTGCGATGCCAACGCCTTGACGGTATCCGCGCTTGTGGAGCGAGTCACCGCTGGAGTTGATGAGCAGCGTGACATGGTTGTCGCGGATATGGAGGTTGAACTTATAGTCGGCGTTTTCGGTGTCGACAGAAGGACGTTGGCCAAAGTTGCGGCGGAAGCGGTCGACGATGGCGTCCTTGGTCTTGAGGGCGGCATAGTAAGAGTGGGTGAAGATTTCGCCGCTGGTGGTGCTGTCGATCATGAATGTGCAGTCTACGTCGAGGATTTTCTCCCATTTGATTTGGTAAACCTTGTCATAGAGTTCCTGGTCATCGTTGGCGTCAAACTCGGCGAAAGGCTTCAAGATGGCTAGTGCGGTGCGGCAGGTGTAGTTGGCGCGATAGAGCACTCGCATGTCGCCGTAGAAAGTGACGGCGCGGGCACCGCATTCGATATTCTCGGCGCCGCAGTCTTGTAGCTCTTCGGCGAGTACCTCTTCAAGGCCCATCATGGTCTTGGCGACCATCTTGAATTTTTCTTTGCCGGCAAAAGTGACCGGCTCTTTTTTACCGTTTTGTTTCTGAATTATCATTATTGTGGTGAGTTGAGATTCGGGATTTATTGAAGGATTAAAGGTTTGGAAATTGTAGATTTGATGTTTGATTAGGTGTGGCTGCAAAACTAATTTCTCGCGTTTTTTTGCAAAAAGTCCATAAACTTGGAAAAGAAAAGATTGCTATTCTCTTGGTGAATGCGGTAGTTTCGCAGCTTGTGGCAGGAAATTCGTTTTTGGCTAATTTCTTTGGCACCTTTGGAGATGGTGGTGTTCATCTCGTATCCAAGCATGATTACCAAGCAGTTGAGGAATAACCACAGCATGATTATTAGCACCGTGCCAATGGAGCCGTAGAGAAGGTTGTAGCGGTTGAAGTTGGCCAGGTAGAGCCTAAATCCCCATGATAGAAGGATGAACATGCCAGTTGCGAAGATGGCCCCAGGTGAGAAGAATCGCACGCGCTCTTTCTTGAGGGGGATGACATAATAGATGATACACAGCGTCAGTAGTGCCATGAGTACTAGGATTACCCAGCGTCCGATGCCGATGATGATGTGCGTGAAGGAGCCTGGGATAAGGATGCCGTTTTTAAAGAACCACATGAGGATGGTCTTGTAGCAGATGAGTAACACCAGCACTAGCACCACCATGAGATAAAGCAGGAAAACCAGCAGGATGCAGATAGGATAGCGGATGATGAACTTTCGCTTCTCGTTGTTGCGGTCGGCAAAGAACATCATCATGCCGTGCATGGCGTTGGCTGCCAATATGATGGATGCGATAAAGCCGATGGAGAGCAAACTAGTGTGCTTGTGTCCCATGACGTCGTTGATGGTGTCGGCCATCGGATCGAAGATTTTTTGTGGGACAATATCCTGCAACTGGAAAAGCAGTTCGCCTTGCAGGCCGTCGAAAGGTAGGAAGGCGATGAGCGTGAACATGAAGATGAGAAGCGGAGGGAGAGCCATCAAGAATGAGAAGGCCAGTCCTTTGGCTGCGCGCCACAGACGGCCGTCGAGGATGCCTTGGAAGGTACCTTTGGTTACATATTTCACAGGGACACCTTTTTGTCCGGGCAGTGAGATGTTGTTGACGAAATAACGCCACTCTTTAGCCACTCGGCAGTGCTTCAGCCAATTGAGCAGATGCTTGATGTCCTCGGTTATGCGCATGGGGTGGGGAAGAGGCTATTTTTTGATAAGTGAGATATCCATGCTTTTGATGTGGTGGGTGAGCGCGCCGCAGGAGATGAAGTCCACGCCTGTCTCAGCATAGCTGCGCAGTGTGGCATCGGTGATGCCGCCGCTAGCCTCGGTCTCGTAACGGCCTTCAATGCGTTTTATCGCCTCGCGTAGCGTTTCCACGTCGAAATTGTCCAGCATGATACGGTCAATGCCGCCGTGTTGCAGCACTTGGTCGAGTTCGTCAAGATTGCGCACTTCAATCTCAATCTTCAACTGCTTGCCTTTTTCCTTGAGGTAGGCTAGTGTACGGTCGATGGCTGCTGGTATGCCGCCGGCGAAGTCGATGTGGTTGTCTTTGAGCATTATCATGTCGTAGAGTCCGATGCGATGGTTGGTGCCGCCGCCGCACTTGACTGCATATTTTTCCAGCAGGCGCATGTTGGGCGTCGTCTTGCGGGTGTCAAGGAGCTGAGCGTGTAGGTCGGCAATCATTTCCACCATGTTGTGCGTCTGGGTGGCAATGCCGCTGAGCCGTTGCATAAAGTTGAGCGCGGTGCGTTCGGCGGTGAGAATCACGGCAGAGGAGCCGTCGATGGTCATTAGCTTTTCTCCTTTGTGCACGGCATCGCCGTCCTGCTTAAGGCATAGGATATCAATAGGAATCTGGCTGTGATAAAAACAATCGTTGACGTAGCGAAACACGCGTTCGCCCACCTCCATGCCGCAGACGATGCCATCCTGTTTGGCTACCATCACAGCCGTGTTGACGGCAGTGTTGGGGATGCAGGCCAGAGTGCTATGGTCGCCGTCGCCCACATCTTCAAGCAGCGCCATGCGGATTAATTCGTCCAGGTTCGGAATGTCGGTCATCATGTCAAATAACTGTTTAATTAAATTGCAAAGATACGATATTTTTTCGCAATAATGAAAATAAACTGATTTGTGTGTTATTAAGTTGTTGAAAATGTGTGAGAAGAAAATGAAATTGATGCGTGCTGTCAATTCACACTTCACGTTTAACTTATCACTAAAGCACAAAATTCTCTTCATTCCAAAAAAAAATCGTACTTTTGCACCATGAAAGCAACGATAATAAATATCGGTGACGAACTGCTTATCGGACAGGTTGTCAACACGAATGCAAGTTTTATGAGCCAGCGACTCATCGCTGCTGGCATCGATGTCTGCGGCACCTACGTCATCGGTGACGTGGCCGACGACATCAACGGCTACCTCCAGCTTTGCCTACAGTGCAGCGACGTGGTGCTCATCACTGGTGGCCTCGGGCCTACCAAAGATGACATCACCAAGAAGACGCTCTGCCAGTTTTTCGGTAGCGAGCTGTACGAAAACGAGGAGGCTTTAGCCAATGTCAAGCGCATCTTCGCTGCCCGTGGCTACGAACTCACTCCCATTAATCGCCAGCAAGCTTGGGTGCCACGCTGTTGCACGATGGTCAACAACGTGCTTGGCACCGCGCCCTGCATGTGGTTCGAGCATGAGGGCAAGGTGGTGGTGTCGTTGCCGGGCGTGCCTTTCGAGATGCAGGCACTCATGGACAACGAGATTATTCCGCGCCTGCAGCGCCATTTCCGCACCGACCAGATTGTCAACAAGAATATCCTCATCCAAGGCATCGGTGAGAGTTTTCTCAGCGACCTCATCGAGCCGTGGGAGCTGGCTCTGCCCAAGAACATTCGACTGGCCTATCTGCCTCAAGCGGGCATGGTCAAGCTGCGCCTCACTGCCCGTGGAAGCCACGACGAGCGTCCCCTGTTGCAACAGCAGGTAGCCGACGCCGTCAAATCGCTTTACCCCATCGCTGGACAATACATTGTCGGCGAGGACCTCGAGTCGCTGCCCGAGGTGGTGGCCTACACCATGAAACGCTTTGGCAAAACCCTCGCCACCGCAGAGAGTTGCACAGGTGGCATGCTGGCGCACCAACTTACCGCTATGGCTGGGGCTTCTGAATACTATCTCGGAGGCGTGGTGTCGTATTGCAATGCAGTGAAGGAGTGCGCACTGGGTGTTCGTCACGAAACCCTTGAAACCTATACGGCAGTCAGCGAGGAGACCGTGCGTGAGATGGCTGCCGGCGTGCGTCAGAGGCTCAATGCCGACTATGGCGTGGCCACCACGGGTGTTGCTGGACCAGGAGGCGGTACTGAGCAGACCCCTGTGGGCACTGTGTGGATTGCTGTGGCGTCAAGGGACCGTGTGGCTAGCCGTGTGCTGCACTTTGGCGACCGCCGCGCCCAGACCATCGACCGTGCCTGCAATGCCGTGTGGAGTGACTTGGTCAAAATGGTGAAGGAGGACTGCCATGCCTAGGGGACTGCTTACAGTACTACTGCTCATCTGCTCCAATGTTTTCATGACTTTTGCCTGGTACGGCAACCTCAAACTCCAGCAGATGAAACTCATCACCGACTGGCCGCTGATAGCCATTATCGCCCTTTCGTGGGGTATGGCGCTCTTCGAATACTGCTTCATGATTCCTGCCAACCGCATCGGGTCGCAGATCACCGGCGGTCCCTTCACCTTGATGCAGCTCAAGGTCATCCAAGAGGGGGTCTCGTTGACCGTCTTCACCGTCATCGTCGCCACCATCTTCAAGGGCGAGCCCATCCGCTGGAACCACCTCGTGGCCTTCGGCCTCATCATCTTGGCGGTCTTCTTTGCTTTTTTGAAAACTGACTAGTAAGGACTAGGAAGTTATAGGAAAGACTCGGTTTCTCTAGAAAATCCTAGAGAATCCTAGCACCTCCTAGATAAATCTAGTCCCTCTAGAAATAACTTTTAATTCTTAACTCTTAATTTTTAAATTATATGAAGCGTTTCCTGCCCCTTATGGCCATAGTCCTCTTCCTCCTAACCGCATGTGGTGGTAATTTCCGCACCATCGAACTCGACAATTGGCAGTTTGAATACGATGGCGAGTGGCTCGATGCCGCCGTACCTGGCTGTATTCACACAGACCTCATGGCGCACGACATCATTCCCGACCCCTTCTACGGCACTAACGAGGACTCTGTTCAGTGGGTGGACGAACGCAGTTGGCATTACCGTACCACCCTTTCGCGCAACATGCTGGAGGGCTTTGGACACTGCGACTTGGTGCTAGAGGGCGCCACGCTCTGCAATGTCACTATCGAGGGCAGCTCCAACGGCGAGTCGTTCAATAAGGATGTCTTTTTCGTAAACAATATGTTCCGCACCTATCGTGCATGCCTTTACGAGGTGCTCATGGATGACGGCATCTTGCCCGACTTTGATGGAGACATCACCCTCCATGTGCAGTTTTTTCCCATTGAGCAATACAACGAGTCTTTCTTCTCACAGTCTGATTCCGAGCAGATTGCTACTGGTGTTGGCACTCCTTCAATAGCATATTCCTACGACCTCCCCGACCACCGCGCCGTCACCCGCATGGCGCCCTACCAGCTAGGTTGGGACTGGGGACCCAAACTTAGTACCATGGGTATCACTGTCTCCGCACGCATTGAGTGTTACAACGGCGATCTCCCCGAGCCTAAGTCGCCTCGAGTCGAGGGCTGGAATGTTGAGCTGCACCAAGAAGAGGACTCTATCGGTCAGTCCTTCACTTTCTACCGCGATGGCAAGCCTCTCTTCGTCAAAGGTGCCAACTGGATTCCCTGCCACTCGTTCCCCATCATGACGCCACAGTTGAAAGAACGTTACCGCTACCTTCTCACATCCGCCAAGGAGGCCAACTTCAATATGTTGCGTGTATGGGGTGGTGGTATCTACGAGCCCGACTACTTCTTCAACCTCTGCGATTCATTAGGCATTATGGTCTGGATGGACTTCAACTTCAGCTGCGCGCTCTATCCCTCTACCGACGAGTGGTTGGAGGATGTGCGCCTCGAGGCAGAAGAACAAGTGCGACGTATCGCCAAGCACCCCTGCGTGGTGCTATGGTGCGGCAACAACGAGGTCAAGAACGGCTGGGAAGACTGGGGTTGGCAGCAGCAATATCAGTGGACGCCCGACCAGATTGCAGAACTGCAGCACGGCATCGACACCCTTTTCGGCACCCAGGGCATCCTTGTCCAGGCGGTGAAGGATTGCGACCCCCTGCGGCGGCCTTACATCACCTCCTCGCCTCTCTACGGCTGGGGGCACCCCGAGTGCGTCACCCACGGCGACAGCCACTATTGGGGCGTTTGGTGGGGCGAGCAGCCATTTGAAATGTACAAGGAGAAGACGGGAAGGTTTATGTCGGAATTTGGCTTCCAGAGCTATCCAGACTATAGTACCGTGTGCCGTTTCTGCCCTGAGAATGAGCGTTATATCGATTCGCCTACTATGCGTAGTCACCAGAAGCATGGACGAGGCCGCGAGATTATCGACAAGGCCATGATGCAGTACTGCGGCGTTGATAGTCGTACCCTCAGCCTCGAGGACTACTGCTATATGAGCCAGCTTCTTCAGGCTTGGGGCGTGGGATACGGAATACTTCAGCATCTGTTGGCGCAGCCCCATTGCATGGGTACGCTCTATTGGCAGCTCGACGATTGCTGGCCTGTGGCCTCGTGGAGTAGCATCGATAGTTATGGCAACTGGAAAGCCCTCCATTACCGTGTTCGCGAGCTCTTCAGCGACAGCCTCGACCTCGCAGCCGCAGAGCGCGCCTACGGCCATTGGAGTCCGAAAGACCAGCATTTCCGCAAGGCAAAATACCAGATGACACAAGGCACCGACAGCCAAGGCCGCCTCACCATCGACCTCAAAGCCGATGTCGACCTCTATTCCGTGATGCTGCAGACGCAGCCCCATGTTGATGGCCATTTCGACATCAACTACTTCGACCTCCCTGCCAGGACCTCCTGCACGGCTGTCTTCATCCCCCGCGACCCCGCCGCCGACCTCTCCCAAGTCAGCGTCACCGTCAAGTGCTTGAACGACATCTATGTGAGATGATGAACACTTGGTTATTTATGATGGATATCTCACTGTAGACCAATGGCCTTGGCCCCATATTCCATGATACCTTGCAGCTAAACCGATCAATTTGGCTTAGGTAATATAGCCTTTTAAATTCGATATAAGAAACGCCCCGCAGACAAGTGCCGCGGGGCGTTTTGTTTGGTGTGAACCAATGATTTATTGTTTCACTACTTTGCGCACTATAATGTCGTCATTGGTTATGATGCGGAGGGCGTATATGCCAGTGGGCAAGTTGCTGAGGTCTAATTCGCGTTGGGCGTCATAGACAGTGATGCGGCGGCCGCAGTTATCATAGACTTCTATGCGCTGAATGTCGGTGCCATCGACCATAACTTTGCCAGTTGTCGGGTTCGGGTAGACAGCGATGCTATTGACATTGACGTCGATATTGGCATCTTCATACTTGTTGGAGGCAGAGGCCACCGAGAGGGTGAGGTCGTCGATGTAGTTGCAGCTGTAGTCGCCCGTGCTGCCGCTGGCGAGGATGTTCTTGAAGGCGATGTAGTGGCCGTTGCCGGTGTAGGAGGAGAAGTTGACGGTGACCTGCGTGCTGTTGGTGGTGCTGTTGTTGATGGTCTGCACGGGCACGAAGGTGCTGACGTCGTCCTTGTCGGTCATCACGCCGACCTGCAGCTGGTACTTGGCGGCGGTCTGCTCGAGGTAGAAGGTCATGCGCAGGGTCCTGACGTTGGCCTCGACCTCGGGCATGGCGTAGAGGCCGCGCTTGTTGAGGATGAGGCTGTAGTTGCCGCTGTGCGCGTGTCCGCGGTAGACCATGGGCTTGTACTCATCGGTCATCGTGACATACTGGTGGACGAGTTCCCAGCACTGGGGCTCCACGCCCGTCTTGGTGGTGGTGGAGTTGGTGATGTTGT
>X415_White_Rhinoceros__coassemble_18_pt1 | contig 54234 bp, 43 predicted proteins | sample X415_White_Rhinoceros__metabat2_low_PE_004 | metagenome-assembled genome bin X415_White_Rhinoceros | reverse complement strand
ATGTAGCGGCCGGTGCCGGTGTAGTTGCTGAAGTTGACGGTGACGAGCTCGCTGGCAGTGGTGCTGGCGTTGTTGATGGTCTGTACGGGGACGAAGGAGTTGACGTTGCTCTTGTCGCTCATGACGCCGACGACCAGTTGGTACTTGGCGGCCGTCTGCTTGACGTACATGGTGAGCTCGAGGGTGTTGATGGGAGCGGCGGTGACCTCGGGCATGGCGTAGATGCCGCGCTTGTTGAGGATGAGGCTGTAGTTGCCGCTATGGGCGTGTCCGCGGTAGACCATGGGCTTGTACTCATCGGCCATGGTGACATACTGATGGACGAGTTCCCAGCACTGGGGCTCTGCGCCGGTCTTGGTGGTGGTGGAGGTGGTGATGCCGTCGAAGTTCTCGGTGTAGGGCAGCGTGCTGATGGGCTCGCAGGTGACGACGGGAGCGGCCACATGGAGGTTGAGGTCGTCGAGGTAGTTGCAGCTGTAGTCGCCTGTGTAGCCGCTGGCGAGGATGTTCTTGAAGGCGATGTAATGGCCGTTGCCGGTGTAGTTGGAGAAGTTCACGGTGACCTGCTCCATGTTGGTGGAACTATTATTGATAGTCTGTACGGGCACGAAGGAGTTGACGTTGCTCTTGTCGCTCATGACGCCGACGACCAGTTGGTACTTAGCGGCGGTCTGCTTGACGTACATGGTGAGTTCGAGGGTGTTGATGGGAGCGGCGGTGACCTCGGGCATGGCGTAGATGCCGCGCTTGTTGAGGATGAGGCTATAGTTGCCGCTGTGTGCGTTGGCGCTGGCGCAGTAGACCATGGGCTTGTACTCATCGGCCATGGTGACGTACTGGTGGACGAGCTCCCAGCACTGGGGTGCCACGCCGGTCTTGGTGGTGGTGGAGGTGGTGATGCCGTCGAAGTTCTCGGTGTAGGGCAGGGTGCTGATGGGCTGGCAGGCAAGAGTCAGTTCGACATTGTCCACGCAGGCTGCGGGATTGTTGACGTTCGTATTGTCATTCTTCCATATGAAGGCTATTTTGTAGGTGCCGGCCGTGGTGACCGTGAATTCTTCGTTGCGGGTCTGCCAAGTTCTGCTGAGGTTCAGTTTCGAGCCGCCGTCGAGGGCAGTCCAACCCACAGGCATTTCGGAACTGTTAAAGCCAGATGGGATTGTCGTACCTCCGGTGAGTGCCACCGATGCAGGTACCAAGGCCACGCGCAGATAGTCCCATCCAGCTTCTCCGTAGCACTTCCAATCATAAGACAGGTTGTATGTGCCGACGGGGAGGTAGACGTAGCGGTAGAGATAGCTGATTTGGTAATTAGTCGTCGCATTCGAATAGTTGGAAGTGCCGCCGTTGTCGTTGGAAACATAGGCGCTGCGGCTGCCGGTTCCATTGCTCTCTGCTGTCCAGATTACCCATCTGTTGATAGGACCGTTAGAAATCACCCAATTATCCATATCCGTGGAGTTGCTTTCGAAGTTGTTGGCGAACAACGTTGCCGTGGTGGGGCTGCCATACACCTTGACGTCGTCAAGCACTACGCCAAAGCCGTAATTGTCCACAGCCATGAAAACCACTTGGATGGGGCTGTTTGTGGCGGGCAGCGACACTGAATCGAGTCTCCAACCGCTTATTGCTTCGGTGTAAGAGGTAAGTTCATGTAATAGATCGGGATCGTCATACGTTCTATAGTACACATGCAGATAGTCAACGTCATTGACCCATTGCTTTTGGGAATGCCAGAATTGCACCTTGGGATTGTTCAAGGCCGAGATGTCCAGCCATGGGGTTATCAACTTGGTGCTGCTAGAACCCACGTGGGTGTATGATGCGAATTTATCGCCGCTGTGTGCATGTTGGCCACCATTTGATGTTAATTCGGTTTCGAGATCCCAATAATGAGGGCCGAGATCAAGGAGATAAGATTGTAATTCCTGGGTCCAGCATCCCACGCTGGGCGAATTGCTCTCGAAGGTCTCTATGAAGGGGTGGTCGGCAGTGACGACAGAGTAGTCTTGATAGCTGTTGTCATAGAATTGGAGGAAGCGTGACCACTTAAGATAATAGGAGGTAGAACTGCCGCAAGGGATATAAACAGGGATGTTGGTTGGAACATTATAAAAGGAATATGAATCCAAAGTGGGAGCGATGCGGGAGAGGCTGGTGATGCTTGTCAGTGAGCTGACATTGTGGAAAGCGCTGAAGCCGATATCTGTCACTTTGGCGCCGATAGTGATGCTGTTGAAGTGGTTTCCGCCATAGAATGCATAGTCGCCAATGCTTGTCACACTATTAGGAATGACAAGGTCGGTGATTTCTCTGCCATAGTGGTAAAAATGATGAGCATTGCTAAGAGGATTTGATGAGGGTGTGCCAAACTCAATGGCACACCAACGGGCGATGTCGGAATTGTAATTGACTTCCGTGAGTCCGGTACAACCATTGAAAGCATAATCACCTATAGCAGTTAAATAGGGAGGAAGGGTGAAGTAGGTGAGGTGGGTGCAGTTTTTGAAAGCATATGCAGGAATGGTCTGCACGTAGTTGCCGAAATGCAAGTTTGTGAAGTTGCTGAAGCCAGCAAACACGGGATTCGTCGTGGTGCCCATCGAGGTGCAATTGGTGGCATTGTAGTAGACTGTGGTGAGGTTTGTGCAGCCATCAAAGGCATGTTCGGGGATGCTCTGTACATCGCTGCCGATAGTCAGCGTTCTCAAAGTGCTGCAATCTTCGAATGCTGGATGAGACGTGCTGCCCATCGTAGTGCAATTAGCAGCATTGAAGGTGACATCGGTAAATAAGGAGCCGGCAAAGGCACCTGAGCCTATGCGTGTCACTGCGCTGGGAATGGTGACGTCGGCTGATATATAGCAGAAGGCAAAATTGCCGATAGTTGTCAGGCCGGTGCCCAAAGAGAGGCTGGTAAGGCCTAAGCAATCGTGGAAAGCATAATCGCCAATATTGGTCACTGAATTGGGAATGGTGACACTGGAGATATTTCTGCAGTTCTGGAAAGCGTATGGAGGAATGTTTTGAACATTGTTTCCAATCGACAGCGTTCTCAGATTGTTGCAGCCTCTGAAAACGGAAGTGTAAGCTGACGCGGAGCACATCGTGGTGCAATTGGTGGCGTTGAAGTTGAAATAGGTGAGGCCTGAGCAGCCATAAAAAGCATCGCCTCCGACATTTTTCACTGCCGCGGGAATGGTGACGGTGGTGAGGTGGGTGCAGTTTTTGAAAGCATAAGCCGGTATCCTCGTCACGCTGCTGCCGATATTCAGCGTGGCAAAATTGCTGAAGCCAGCAAACAAAGAAGTACTATTTGCCGACATCGAGGTGCAGTTGGTGGCATTGAAATTGACAGCCGTGACGCCCGTGCAGCCTTCGAAGGCATTGCTCGTTATGCTCTGGACGCCGGTGCCGATGTTGATGGTCCTGACGCTGCTGAAACCAGTGTAGGATGAAGATGCTGAAGTAACGCTCGTAGTACAGTTGACGGCGTTGTAATTAATCGTAGTAAGACCCGTTAGACCTGCGAAAGCACAATACGGAATATCCACCACGCCGCTGCCAATGTTTAATGCAGTCACATTGGTACATCCTTCAAACAATTTCATAAGCATAGGATCTGGACAATTGTATTCGCAACTAACGGCATTATAAGTAATGCTGGTTAGTCCACTACAATTTTGGAAAGCCCGCCTTTCTATACCGGTCACAGAACTGGGTATTGTGATGCTTGTGAGTCTAGAACAATTTTGAAAAGCTTGATAACTAATATAATTAACCGAGCTTGGTATGTTTATGCTAGTAAGGCTTGAGCAACCAGCAAAAGCGGCCGGGCCGATATCCGTAACGGTGTTGGGGATGGTGACACTGGTTAGACTGCGACATTCCAAGAAAGCTCCCCAAGGGACATAATCCACCCCATTAGGAATCGTGACACTTGTAATATTGTTGCAATATGCAAAGGCATAATCCTCTATTGAACTCACGGTAGTCGGAATGGAGATGCTGCCTGTAGCCGATGCGCCGCAGGCGCGGAGCGTGGTTCTTGAACTATTGGCATAAACCATGTTTCCACTCACATAGCCATTCCTGCTCAAAGCGCCCCATGGGCCGTATGACGCACTACCCTGGTAGGTAATATTGCAGACGTCCATAAAAGCATCTTCCCCAATGTACGTCACTGAATTGGGAATGGTAATATTGGTGATGCCTTTACAGCCATAGAAAGCATAATCGTGGATGCTCGTCACCGTGCTGGGAATCGTTGCGTTAACCACTTCGCTTCCCCCAATGTAAAGATGGTGTGCATGATACAGAGGATTGGCACCTGGGGTATAGAACTCAATCCCGCACCATCCGGCAATAGTCCCCGAATAATTCACCCTCGTGAGGTTTTGACACAAATAGAATGCACTTGCTTCAATGTCTATTATAGAACTAGGAATGGTTACAATGGTAAGAGTGGTATTATTCTGGAAAGCATATTCACCAATGCCCGTTACCGAATAAGAACGGCCATTGTATGAAACTGCTGCTGGAATGCTCAACGAACTATACGAAGAAGAGGCCATACCGACCACATAAACAGCGCTGCCGCTGCTGTTGGTGACATACTTGTAATACAGGTTTTGCCCAGTGATGGTTACAGCACTGAAATCGTAGGCAAACGACGTCCCTATGCTAGCTAGGAACGCCATGATCAAAAGGAATAGTTTCTTTTTCATAATATATAAATTTTAACAATTACTATTTCTCAGTGATATCTTCTCAGCGGCACGTTCTGCAGACGAAAATGCTCTTTTCCCTATTGGCTGTTGAGTGTCTGCACAATCGAATTCTAACCACAATTTGATTTTGCAAATATACATATTTTTTTGCAATTGTTCACTTACTAATTTACCCACAGAACTTTCAAGTATATGCTTTCTATCTATAGAATAGTGCGTTGTGACTATATTCCATGTTTTTTTTTTTACAATATCCGGTAATAAAAGGCCAAATCAAGGCAAGGTATCCGAAGCGGAAAAAACAGTTTTCGTCAATAAAATAGGCATTTCGGTTTTCTGAGGCTGACTTTAACGCCCCCCCCAACGGGAGCCGGGATGTCCTCCGTTTCTTCATCGTCCTTGCCGTGATGGCAATTAGGCTGCCGCAGAACTTTTTAAACTCACGCGCAGGGAGGGGGGGCTCCCTGCGGTCGCGGTCAAGGGTCTAGGGTCAAGAGTCAAGGGTCTAGGGTCTGGGGTCAAGGGTCAAGGGTCTGGGGTCAAGGGTCGAGGGTCAAGGGTCTAGGGTCAAGAGTCAAGGGTCTAGGGTCTAGGGTCTAGGGTCAAGGGTCTGGGGTCAAGGGTCGAGGGTCAAGGGTCAAGGGACTGGGACGGGAGTTGCCGGGTGTGAGATTTGGGAGATAATGGAAAGAAAATGAGAATGGAATTAATGATGCAGGTGCATGGCGATTTGTCATATCGTAACATCGTCACCTCGTTGTGTTGATGTGGAACCGCCCCGCGGCACGGTTGTGCTGCGGGGCGGTTGTGTTGCGTGGTTATTGATTTGTACTAGCTGGTGTTACCAGTCGGTGCTGGAAGGATTCAAGGTATTGTTAGGGTCTTCCTTAGTTCTTATCCTGGACGAGGCGGACGGATATGCCATAGTAGCGCCAGACGGTTCCTTCCTGCAACATTGATGCAGAGAATACGATTGAGAGTGCGTCGGATATGTAGTTGCACGTTGTCGACCAATACCAGCCTGCGTTGCCGACATCATCGACGTTCGTGTCTGTGCGATCGCCCCCAGCCGTCAAAAAGATGGCGCCAGCGGCTTCCATCAGCGACCATTGGTCGAGTGTGTATGTGTTGAGGCTGTAATCGTATTCGTTATTGATAGAAGAGAATCCCGCCGTGAAGGAGCATCCGCTGGGAAGAATCCAGCGGTCGGGCAGGAGAATGCAACCATTGGCGTAGGTGCCGTCACCCAAGTCGATACGGCCAGAAGCTTTCTTGCTGATAGCGTTGGTACGGGTGTTGAGGAGGTAGTTCCACTCGGCTATGGTGAGCGTGCGCCACTGGCCGGGGACGTTGCCGCCGTTGGAGATGGCGTTGTAGACACCCCAGTCGTAGTTGGCCGAAGTGCCCGTGATGTTTGTGTCGGTCATGTTGTAGGAGGGGCCATAGCCGAATTTGTTGTATCTCCTATCGACGCCTCTGGTGGAGGTGGAGTAGGGGTAGTAGTTGACGTTATAATCGTCGGAAGAGTCGTGATATCCGCTGGTTCCCCAGCCGAAGAGGTCGATCCAACTGGTGCAGGTGGAGGAGGCATTGGCATTGCCGTTGCCCACATAGTCGTACTGATGAGTGGCAAAGCGCCAGGTGCCTTCGTCGGTGCCGCTGCCGTTGACAGCATGGGTGCCGGTGGAGGTCCACTGGAGGTTGCCTATGGAGAAGTAGACTTGATGGTCGGCAGATACCGAGAAGAGGCCGGGGAGACGACCTTCGGGCTGGACGAAGTCGTAGCTGCCGCCGATGGTGACGTTGTAGATGGTGTTGCGTTCGACGACGATGCTGCTGGCGCTCTTGGTGCAGCAGCTGCCGTCGGGCTGGTACATCTTGAGGGTGAGATCGTAGCCTGCCGCGGGGGAGACGGGGAGGTAGATGAAGAAGTCGTGGCCGCTGCCGCCGATGCCTTGGGGCGTGGAGCAGGTGAGGGCGACGGCGCTGCTGGCGGTGCCGTTGGCGTAAGTAGTCAGCGTGGGAGCGTCGTTGGTGCCGTCGAGCTGGAATTCGCCGCTGAGGCTGCCGTTGTCGGCGGTGAGTTCGATGCGGGAGATTTCAACATCTTCTTGCTCAAGATGGAATTTCAGCACGCCGCAGAGGTTCTTGAACTGGAGTTCGGTGGTTTCGGAGTAAGAGAACATGGGGAAGCCGGTGAGCTCGCCGGCGACAGAGGCTTGCTCGGCGGGGAGGGTGAGCAGGATGACGCTGTTGTAGTTGCTGGCGATGCTGGCGGGATAGAGAGCTCTGTAGGGGCCCGGTCCCAAGACGGTGATGGCGTAGAAGTCGGCCCATGTGGGGTCGTCGGTGTGCGGGACGGCCGGAGCGACGGTGTTCCAGAGCATCGCGCCGCTGCTGGCGAAGATTTTGACTTGGTCGCCGCTGGCCCAGGTGAGGAGGTTGCTGGCGGTGTCGTGGACGGTTTTGTCTTGCGGGCAGGCCTGCTCCATCTTGGCAGTGAAATGGGTGACGTTCTGATCTTCCTTCTGGCAGGAGGCGACGCCCAGCGCCATGAGGAGGACTGCTGTAAAGAATTGTACTTTTTTCATGATATAATTGATTTGAAGGGTTGAGCCTCGTTGGCTGCGCCGACTAAATAATAAGATATTACTCAGAAATATTACGGATTTCGTGCTGTGTGAAATGCCGTGGATACGGCTTCGAAACCTGCGAAAGCTGCCCCCTGCATTTAAGCGAACACGAATTGTCCGAATGATACGAATATTGTTGTTAAGGTGAGTTCTATAAATTCCACGTTTGAGTATTGATTATAGATAAATATAAATCAGCGATTTGTAGGACTCACCCTATTTCCTAAAATTGTGGTACCCAGACGAGGCGGATGGAATAGCCGTCATTACGAGACCCGAGGCCGTACGTGTTTACATTATAGTCGTCGAAATTGAGCGATTGTGCATACATCTGATCGTAGTATGTCGACGCCCAATAGTATCCGTTATGTACGTTAGGAACAGAGCCAGACCATCTTGACCCTCCAGACGGCAAGAACAGGGCGCCTGCGGCCTCCATCTGCGACCACTGGGAGAGCGTGTAGATGTTGTGATCAAACCCATGAAACAATGGAAGGTCGCGATCGACGCCGGGATTGAACGTGCAGCCGCTGGGAAGCGTCCAGTCGTCGGGCAGCACGATGAGGCCCTCGACATAGTTGCCGTCACCCTTGTCAATACTGCCGACGGCATACTTGTTAGCGGCATCGGTACGGTCACTGATGAGATATATCCACTCAGTCCGTGTCAGCGTGCGCCACTGGCCCGGAGTGTCGCCGCCGTTGGAGATGGCGTTGTACACACCCCAGTCATAATTGGCCGATGTGCCCGTCAGATTGGGCGACGGCATATTGGTGGAAGGGCCGAAGCCATATCTGTTGTATGGGAAGCTGACATCGTTGACGGAGGTGCAGTAGGGGTTGTATTGCGTGTTGTTGGGGTCGGAGCTGTCGTGGTATCCGCTGGTGCCCCAGCCGAAGAGGTCCACCCAGCTGGTGGTGGTGGCTGAGATGCGGGTGTTGTTGTAGCCGATCCTGTCGTACTGGTGCTCGGCAAAGCGCCATGTGCCCGCCGCAGTGCCGCCGCCGTTGACGGCATGGGTGCCATTAGACCTCCACTGCAGGTTGCCTTTCGAGAAATAGACCTGATTGCCATCGCCAATAGAGAAGAGGCCGTGGAGACGGCCGTCGGGCTGCTCGAAAGCATAGCTGCCGCCGATATTGACCTTGTAGATGGTGTTGCGCTCCACTACGATGCCGCTGGCGCTCTTGGTGCAGATGGTGCCGTCGGGCTGGTACATCTTGAGGGTGAGGTCGTATCCCTCTGCGGGCGACACGGGGAGGTAGACGAAGAAATCGTGGCCGCTGCCGCCGATGTTCTGGGGCGTGGAGCAGGCGAGGGACACCTTGTTGTGGGTGCCGCCGCTGACAGGCGCTATCGTGGGAGCGTCGATGGCGCCCTCAAAAGTGTATTCGCCGCATAGGGCCCCGTTGTTGGCGGTGAGCTCGAGGCGCGAAATGGTGGCGCCCTCCTGCTCAAGATGGAACTTCAGCACGCCGCAGAGGTTCCTGAATTGAAGAGTGGAGGTTTGCGAATAGGCATACATGGGGAAGCCGGTGAGCTCGCCGGCGACAGTGGACTGCACGGCAGGAAGGTCCAGAGTGAGGGTGCGGTTTTTGAAATGCGAGCTGCTGAAGGGATAGACGACCCTATACGATCCATCGCCGCTACCGGTGACTTGGGGTTGGAAATCGGCCCATGTGGGGTCGTCCGCGTGCGGGGTGGCAGAAGACATAGTGCTAAAGATGAACGTACCGCTGCCGGAGGTAAACCTGACTTGGTCGCCGCTGACCCAAGAGAGGAGGTTGCTAGAGGTGTCGAGGACAGTCTTGTCCTGCTGATAAGCCTGCTCCATCTTGGCGGTGAACAGGATGGTGGTTTTTTCTTCTTTCTGACAGGAGGCGACGCCCAACGCCATGAGGAGGACCGCCGCAAAGAATTGTACTTTTTTCATTTTCGTGTTTTTATTTTTAGTTTTCATTTTTTCAATCTAAAATCTCCACTAGGGTTGTGCTCGGTGCCTATTTCGGGATTGGAAATGCCGCTGGTTTGCGAGCCGCGATTGGCATGCGCTTCGAGGGTTTCGACTTGGGTGTTTGATATTCCGTTTTGAAAGGAGACTTTTTTCATAAATAATTATTTATTGTGACTGCGCCACTCTCGAATAGATGGACGGAAACGATATACCTTGCAAGTGCATAGAGGGTAATTGTATGGCATAGAGCTTTGGTATCCAATGTGTTACATAGAATTATATATTTATATTAGCATGCTTTTTGACAGTGCAAATATACATTTTTTTCTTGGAATAGCTAATATTAATTTATAATTTACCATTTATAATTTATAAAAGGCTGACGCTGGGATATGTTAAGAATTAAGAATTATTTGTATGGGCTGGGGCAAAATTAAAGGCCGCGGGGTGCCCGCGGCCTTTGGGTTATTGGGAATTGTTTATCCTAGTATCGTTGAAAGTTTTTTACTGTTTTTCCAGCGGGGACTATCGGCGATTTCTTTAGAATATCAATACCTTTGATTATTAGTCGAGATGGTAGTGAACTTCGCCATTCATGCTGGTGGCTACGGTCTCGAAGTCCAAGCTTTCGCCTTGGCAGATACCAATGCTGCAGTATTTGACGGTGTTGCCGGGGACGAGGGTTCTGACGGTGAGCTGTACGGTCTGGTCGCCGGGGACGCCGAGGAAGGTGTAGACGTTGGTCTCGCCTTCAAGAGCGCGGGTCTCGATGCCGTCTTGGCCAGTCATGTCGGCTTCACCATAGGGGCCCTGGGCATATTGGTTTTCTTTCTCCAGTTCGACACGGTATTCCACGTTGTAGAGGGTGGGCTGGACGATGGGTTTGATGTTGTCTTTCTTGCAGCCAGCAAAGAGGACGGTCATAAAGGCTGCGGCGAGTAAAAGTTTTGTTTTCATTTGTTGAAATTTGAAGTTATTTATTATCTTGTATTCGTTGCTTGAGGGCTTTGACGAAGTCGGCGATGTCTTGCTCGGTGGTGTCGAATGAGCACATCCAGCGGACGACGTCGTTGGCTTCGTCCCAGTCGTAGAAGAAGTAGTCGTCGAGCAGGTTGGTCCAGACGTTGTGTGGCAGCTGGACGAAGAGGCTGTTGACTTGGACGGGATACATGACGCGGACCTCGGGGATGTCGCGGACGGCATCGTAGAGGAGCTGGGCCATGCGGTTGCTGTGGGCGGCGTTGCGCTGCCAGAGCTCCGTTGTGAGGTAGGCCTCGAACTGAGCGGCCATGAAGCGCATCTTGCTGCAAAGCTGAGACATCTGCTTGCGGCGATATTTGAGTTCGACGTCGAGGGCGGGGTTGAGGATGACGCAGCTCTCGCCCATGAGGAGTCCGTTCTTGGTGCCTCCAAAGGAGAGGCAGTCGACGCCGCAGTCGGTGGTCATCTCCTTAAAGGAGCAGCCGAGTGCCACGGCGGCATTGGCGAGGCGGGCGCCGTCGAGGTGTAGGAACATGCCGTATTGGTGGGCGAGGTCGGCGAGGGCACGAATCTCGTCGAGGGTGTAGAGGGTGCCGAGTTCGGTGGCGTTGGCGATGCTGATGGCACGGGGCTGCGAGTGATGCTCGAAGCCGAAGCCGTGGAGCTGGGTCTTGACGAGCTCGGGGGTGAGCTTGCCGTCGGGTGTGGGGACAGTGAGAAGCTTGCAGCCTACGATGCGCTGCGGGGCGCCGCATTCGTCGACGTTGATGTGGGCGGTGTCGGCGCAGACGACAGCGTGGTGCGAGCGGCACATGGCATCGATGCTGAGGACGTTGGCGCCGGTGCCGTTGAAGACGAAGTAGACGCTGGCCTGTGGGCCGAAAACTTGCTTGAAGAGCTGTTCGGCACGCTGGCAGTATTCGTCGTCGCCGTAGGCGAGGGCGTGGTCGACATTGGCGGCCGCGATGGCTTCTAGTATCTCGGGGCTGATGCCCGAATGATTGTCACTTCCAAAACCACGTTTCATAGGAGTATAAGGCTTTTTTTATTATAAGATTTAAGATTGGGACTTAGGGCTTGGGACTTTTACTTGTGACTCTTGACCCTTGACAATAATTCTTAAATCATAATTAACTACTTATCCATAGTGAAGAGGAACTCTTCGTTGCTGCGGGTGTGGACCATGTTGCGCTGGAGGAATTCCATGGCTTCGAGGGAGGTCATGTCGGTGAGCTGGTTGCGGAGCACGAGGATGCGGCTGAGCATGTTGGCAGGGATGAGGAGGTCGTCGCGGCGGGTGCTGGAGGCAACGAGGTCGATGGCGGGGTAGATGCGCTTGTTGGCGAGCTTGCGGTCGAGCTGGAGTTCCATGTTGCCGGTGCCCTTGAACTCCTCGAAGATGACGTCGTCCATCTTGCTGCCGGTCTCGGTGAGAGCGGTGGCGATGATGGTGAGGGAGCCGCCGTCCTCGATGTTGCGCGCAGCGCCGAAGAAGCGCTTGGGTTTCTGGAGGGCGTTGGCTTCGACGCCGCCGCTGAGGACCTTGCCGCTGGCGGGCTGGACAGTGTTGTAGGCGCGTGCGAGGCGTGTGATGGAGTCGAGGACGATGACGACGTCGTGGCCGCATTCGGTAAGGCGCTTGGCTTTTTCGAGTACGATGTTGGCGATGCGGACATGGCGGTCGGCGGGTTCGTCGAAGGTGGAGGCGATGACCTCGGCATGGACGCTGCGCTGCATGTCGGTGACTTCCTCGGGACGTTCGTCGATGAGGAGCACCATGAGGTAGACCTCGGGGTGGTTGTAGGCGATGGCGTTGGCGACCTCTTTGAGCAGTGTGGTTTTACCAGTCTTGGGCTGGGCGACGATGAGGCCGCGCTGGCCCTTGCCGATGGGGGTGAACATGTCTATGATGCGCGTGGATCGCGACTCGCCGGGGTGACCGGTGAGTTTGAACTTCTCGTTGGGGAAGAGGGGCGTGAGCGACTCGAAGGGGACGCGGTCGCGGATGCGTTCGGGGGAGAGTCCGTTGATTTCGGATACGCGCACGAGCACGAAGAATTTGTCGTTCTCGCGGGGCGGGCGCACCCAGCCGCGCACGGTGTCGCCGGTTTTGAGGCCGTTGAGGTGGACGAGCTGCGAAGAGACGTAGACATCGTCGGGAGAGGCGAGGTAGTTGTAGTCGGAGGAGCGCAGGAAGCCGAAGCCGTCGGGGGCCAGTTCGAGCACGCCTTCCACCTCGATGACGCCCTCTTGGTCGAAGAGGAAGCGTCTCTCGGGCTTGGGAGCGGGCTTGGGGGCGGGCATCTCGACCAGGGCTTCTTCGGATGTTTCTTCGTCGAGTTCGTCGGGGGCGGCGGGCATGACGACGTGGCGATATTTGCCGTGGATCCAGTGGCGCTTGCCGTTGACATAGTTGGGCTCGTCGCTCTTGTCGGCGACGGCGGTGAGGCTGTCGAAGAATTCGTATTCGCTTGCATCGCTTTCGTCGGCGGGCTTGTCGGCGGGCTCGGCTTCAGCGACGGGGGCAGCGGGAGCCTCTGCAGGAGTCTCAGCGGGAGTGGCGGGGACTACGGGAGTGGCGGGAGTCTCAGCTGCGGGGGCTTCCTCCTGGGCGGGCTGATCGGCGATGGGGGCTTTTTTCTTGGTACTGCGGGCTTGCTTGGCGGGCTTGGGCTGCTTTTCCTCAGCGGAGGTGGCGGGAGCCTGTGCCTGATCCTGAGCCTCGGTGTCGTTTTCGGCGTTTTTCTTGGGGCGGCCGCGCTTACGGGGCTTTGGAGCCTCGGGAGCGGGCTGTATGTCGGCGGTGCTGTCGGCTTGCTTGGGGGCCTCCTCGGCCTTGCGCTGCGGGCTGCCGGAGGGGCGCACGATCTCGGGGATGGCGGGGATTTCGGGGACGACGAGGTCGTTGATGTTGAAATCGAGGGTGGTCTGATTGTCTTCCTTCGCCTTGTCGGCTTTAGCCTCTGCGGGCTTGGCAGGGGGCTTGATGCCGCGTTTGGGCGATGAGGAGGCGGCAGCCTGGGTTTTGATGCGGGTGCGCTTGGCGCGGCTGTCGCCCTTGGCTTTGGCAGCGGCCTTGAGCTCCTCTTGCTCTTTGGTGAGCGCGGTTGGGTTGGCGGCTTGGTGGGAGATGATTTTGTAGATGACCTCTTGCTTGTCTAGTTTGACGAAACTTTTGGCACGAGGGATGCCTAATTCGATGGCAATGTTGATGAGTTCAATTTGAGCTTTTTCCTCTAATTCTGCTTTGCTGTACATATTACGAGCTAGTGCTTTTATGTTTTTTGCGAAATTAATTCTACCCAGAAAATTATGATGAACGTCTTGATTTACAATATTTCTTAAGGGAAAAAATTGTTCTTTCGGACGATTTTTGATGGTACAAAATTAGGAAAAAAAAATGACATTGGGAAAAAAAGTTTTCAAAAGTAGAAAAAAAATGCGTAATTTTGCAGAAAATTTAAAACGCAATAAAACACTAAAAAACACACATAAAATAATAATACAATGAACATTCCTCAAAATTTGAAGTATACCCAGGATGACGAATGGGTAAGAGTAGAAGGCGAATTCGCTTATGTTGGTATCACTGACTATGCCCAGCACGAATTGGGCGACATCGTTTTTGTCGACGTTGACTGCGAAGGCGACACCATCGAAGCCGGGGAGGCTTTTGGCAGCCTCGAGGCCGTGAAGACCGTTGCTGACCTGCTGATGCCCGTCACCTCTGAAGTTGTTGAGTTCAACACCGCCCTCGATGAGGCCAGTGCCATCAACAACGACCCTTATGGCGAAGGTTGGATTATCAAGATCAAACCCGCCAATATGGCTGACATCGACGCCCTGATGGACGCCGCTGCCTACACTGCCAAAATTGGTGCCTAATAAAGCGCGCTTATAAAAAAAGGCTGCCCTTTTATAATGAAAGGGCAGCCTTTTTTTATAATTTACAATTTATAATTTATAATTGGGCTGACGCCGAGATTATTTAAGAATTAAGAATTAAGAATTAAGAATTAAGAATTAAACATTATACTTCAACATTAACCCTTGATATTTGAACCTTAACCCTTGAACTCTTTTACTTTTCTACTCTTGTCTCATGTTCTAATTCCTTGAACATTGAGCCTTTAGGCAACGGACGACGGACGACAGCCAACAGGCAACGGACAACAGACAACGGACAACAGACAACGGACAACAGACAACGGACAACAGGCAACGGGCAATGGACGGCTTCCGCCATAGTCCTCATTCCTCAGTCCTTCGTCCCTTACTGTGGGAGGCAGCGGATGGGTGGCGACCAGTGCTGGTAGGTGTCGTCGAGGCGGAGAGAGTAGAAGAGGTCGGCGGGACCGATTGATCCGTGGCCTTGGGAACGGAAATAGAGGGTGTTGCCGTCGTCTAGGAGCATGGGGTCGGTCTCGTCCCATGGGGTGTTGATAGCAGGACCGAGCTCGATGGGTTCGCTCCAGGTGCCGTCGTCGTTGAGCAGCTGCATGAAGAGGTTGCTGGAGGGGTTGATTTCGCGTCCGGTTTGAAGTGGCATTGCGACGAAGCGCATGAGGAGGGTGTCGGCGCGGTCGACAGATGCTGGGCTGTTAGTGCGATGTTCTTGTTCTGCTACGACGTTAGCCACGAGCCTGCTGTATTCGGCATCGTCTCCGAAGGCATCGGCATAGCGGCCGAGGATGGCCAGGGCATCGTCGAAGCGGCGGTGGGCCACCTCGTCGCGTACCAGCCGCTGGAGCATGAGGTAGGCTTCGCGATAGGGGGCAATGGATTGGATATAGGTGTCGACATCCTGCGGGTTGAAATGCTGGTAAGTGCTGTAAGCCAATGCGTCGGCCTGCTGTTGCTGCCTGTCGACGAGGTGCGGGAAGCGGGCATAGAACAGGGGCTGGTTCTTCACTGAGACGTTAAGGTAGGCATGGTGTACCATGTCGGCGAGGCGGTGATGCATGGGTGCGTTCTCGGGGAGGTGCTGCAAAGCCTGTACGGCGGCCTCGAGGTGCTGGTGGGAGAGCGCCCAGTCGGAGAGGTCACGTAGCGCGAGTTCGTGCCAATGGCTTGAGACGTGGCTGTCGTCGAGGAAGGCGAGGTAGCACTGCCACTGGCCGGAGGCAGTGGAGCGGTAGTACTGGATGCTGTCGGCCAGGAAGCGCGACTGACCGGCATAAGGGCTTAGGGGGTAGCGTTCGGCATAGCCGCGGAAATAGAGCTCCTTGTTGAACGAGAGTGCCTCGCGGTAGGCGAGGAGGTAGATGCTGTCGGTAGAGCGGGCGAGGAGGTGCGACTGGGGGTAACGGTCGCAGAAATGCTGATAGGCGGTGACGGTGTGCTGCCTATCGGCAGCGGAGAATGCCATGCTGTCGCGCAGGCGTGTGGCAATGGGCGCCACCTTGGAATTGGGGCGGCGGGAGAGGAAATCCTGCAGCATGTCGAGGGTGCCAGCGCGGCGGGCGATGTCGAGTTCAAGCCGGTCGCGCCGGTCGGTGGCGCTGTCGCGCAACTGGTCTGGGACAAGGAGATAAGTGTTGAGGTAGTGGCGGTAGCCGTCGGGAGTACGTATGCTGTCGGCTACGATGAGCGCCATGGTGCCGATGCGACGGAGGTCGTTGTCGAAGAGGGCCCCACTGAAGCTGTCGCGAGTCCAGCGTTCCACCTCATCGTCGGAACCACCGAGGAAGCGGCGTCGAGCGGCAGCGAGGTAGCGGTAGGACTTGTCGTAGTCGTGGATGGGAAACTGGTCGATACTATAGAGCTGGTATGCTGCATAGAGGCATTCGAGGTTGAGGCTGTCGCGGCTGATGCGTCGGAGTATTTTCTCCTCGGCCTTGTCGTAGCGGCCTTTTTCGATATCGCGACGGTAAGGATATTCGGCATCGGGCACATCTTGCGCATAAAGGGTCGGCAAAGCGGCATAGAGCATCATCAACAACGCTGTCGCAAGGCGTGTGAATTGTTTTTTTAGGACCGAAATCGAGTTGATGCCAAATGTCATATAATAATTGATAACTAGTGAAATAACCCGCATTTGCAGCGCTTCTGGGGCGGCCAATGGAGGTGCAAAATTACTCTTTTTTTGCGACATGTGAAAAAAAATGCGTATCTTTGCATCGTAATAATATAAAGCTAAGCATGGAAAATTTCATCGTCTCCGCTCGAAAATACCGTCCCGACACCTTTGACAGCGTCGTGGGACAACAGCATATCACCACCACGCTGAAGAATGCCATACGCACGAACCAGCTGGCGCAGGCATTCTTGTTCTGCGGACCCCGAGGGGTGGGCAAGACCACTTGTGCCCGCATCTTGGCAAAGACCATCAACTGCACCAACTTGACGCCCGACATCGAGGCTTGTAACGAGTGCGAGAGCTGCCGCAGCTTTGCCGACGGGGGCTCGATGAACATTTTTGAGCTGGATGCTGCCTCCAACAGCGGCGTGGATGAGATGCGCGAACTGATCAAGCAAGTCTACATTCCTCCGCAGGCTGGCAGATATAAGGTTTACATCATCGACGAGGTGCATATGCTCTCAAATGCGGCCTTCAATGCCTTTCTGAAGACATTGGAAGAGCCTCCCGCATATGCCAAATTCATCCTTGCCACCACTGAGAAGCACAAGGTGATACCGACCATCCTGTCGCGTTGCCAAGTGTTTGACTTTAAGCGCATACAGAGCGAAGACATCGTGGAACACCTGCGCCAGATTGCAGAGAAAGAGGGAGTGCAATACGAGGAAGAGTCGCTGCACATCATAGCCCGCAAGGCGGAAGGCGGACTGCGCGACGCGCTGTCGCTATTTGACCAATTGGTGAGCTTTACTCGCGGCAACCTGACCCGCCAGCTGTGCAATGAGAACCTCAACATGCTCGACTATGAGTATTATTTCCGGCTGGTGGATTATTTTCGAGCCGGCGACATCTCCAATTCAATGCTGCTCTATCAAGATGTCATCGACAAAGGCCTTGACGGCCAGCATTTCGTGACGGGATTGACGATGCACTTGCGCAACCTATTGGTGTCGCTCGACCCCGCCACTCACAAGCTGATGGAGGTGGCCTCAGACGTGAGCGCTCGCTATGGCGAACAGGCCGTAAGCTGCGGGATGCCGTTGTTGTTGAGGTATTTGGACATAGCCAACGACTATGAATTCCGATATAAGGATGCTGGCAACAAGAGGCTCTTTGTCGAGGTTGCGCTGATGAAGCTCGCAACCGTCACCACGATACCATAGATTGCAAGGTCGCCGAAGGCGGGGCACGAGGAAGACAGCAATGCACAGAAGCCTGTGCAGGCCAACTCGTTGCGCATGCCGGAGACGGCCATACGCGTGGATAAGGGGACGAAAGCCGAAGAGCACCAGCCAGCCGCCGCGATGCCAGAGAAGGTCGTTGCGGCTATCACTGATGAAGCATCCCCATCCCCAACGCCCGCAGCAGAAACGAAACCCACAGACCCAGAAAATTCTGTGCCTAAGCCCGCGCCAACCATGCATCTGCACCGCATCGGCGGCATCAGCATCAAGAACGGTGTGGCAGCGCCAGCATTGCCGAAGACTGAAGAAGTGCCAGCAGACCCCGTGACGCAGGAGCAACTGGAGCAGTATTGGCAAGAGCTGCTAGCCGCGATGGCCAAGGACTATCCCAAGCAAGCGGACATCTTGAAGAACGGCAATCCCAAGCTAGATGGCACAGACCATTTTGTCATCACTGTCGACAGCAGCTACCAAGAGGCCGAAATCAAGCCCTTCTTGACCCGTATGCTCACTTATCTTCGGGCCAAGTCGCATCGGCCCTTGCTTAATTGCGAGATTGCCATCGTTATCATAGAGAAAAAGTCCATCATCTATACCCCGCGCGACAAGTACGATGCCATGTCGACCAAAAACCATGCGCTTGAGACATTCAAGATACTATTCCCAGAGGTTGACTACTAGCGGGTGACACCCCCAATACACATTTGCAATAGAAATGACAAATACCCTATAGCATGACATACATCTTCCTCGGCCTGCTGATATTCTGTGCGCATTTGTTCAATGCGTGGTTCAGTCGTCGTCGTATACCTGATGTGCTGTTGCTTATGCTGATAGGCATCTTGGCTGGTCCGGTGACAGGATGGGTGACGCCACAGAAACTTGAGGACATAGGTCCGGTGCTGGCGTCGCTGACATTGCTGTTCATCCTGTTTGACAGCGGCATCGACATGCGTATCGACACCATCCGCAAGTATTGGAGCGGCGTGGTGCAGGTGACCATCTTGTCGTTCGTGGTGTCGATGGCCACCACAGCGACGATAGGCTATTTTGTCGTGGGCCTGACGATACAGACGGCGCTGATGCTGGGTGCCATGGTGGCGGGAACGGCTGCCGCCATTGTCATTCCGTTGGTCCGACAGATGCGCGTGAGCGACAAGACGCGAGTGACGCTGACCTTGGAGTCGGCCATCTCTGGCGTGCTGTGCATTGTCATTGCGTTGGCCTTCATAGAAGGCTACAAACTGGGCAATGTCAGCTTCGGCGCCATGATAGGCCGCGTGCTGGCTTCCATCATGATGGCACTTATTATCGGCGTGGTGGGCGGAATCATCTGGTCGTCGTTCATGGACCGCATACGCAAGCTGCAGCATTCGATGTTCATGACGCCAGCCTTTGTCTTTGTGATCTTTGGAATCACGGAGCTGCTGGGCTACAGCGGTGCCATCGCAGCACTCTCGTTCGGCCTGGTGCTCGGCAACCCCGACTATTTTGAAATGTCCTTCCTGAAGAAGCTGCACTTTCACGATATGACGCGATTGGAAGAGAACGAGAAGAGCTTTTTCAAGGAATTTGTATTTATCCTCAAAACCTATTTCTTTGTCTACATAGGCATCTGCATTCCTTTCAGCAACCCGTGGGCGCTGATATACGGCGCCATCATCGCGGCATCGCTGTTCGTGGTGCGCTTCCTGCTGGTGTTTGCCGTGGGACGCAAGAATACGGTGGAAGACCGGCTGATTGTTTCCATGATGATACCCAAGGGACTGGTGTCGGCCGTACTGGCCTCCATGCCCTATCAGGTGAACATGGCGGCAGGGAAGCAGATAGTGCCTTTTGCAGAGACCATCATGCATATCACCTATTCGGTCATCTTCTTCTCCATCATCATTTGCTCGATCTTGGTGCTGCTGAGTAGCCGCCGCCTCGTGAAGGCACAGAATGAGGTGGTGTGGGGTGAAGACGAGAGCGCGGAATTTAACTGATGTGAATGGTTAGTGATCAGTATCTTAGACTTTTAAATTTCCTCCATATCTTCAACAACCATCCCTTATGACCCAAGTTCCATTCTATAAATTCGACGGTGCTGGCAATGACTTTGTCTTGATTGATGCCCGTGAAGAGATGCCTCCATTGGATGAGGAACGCATCTGCCGCATCTGCCATCGCCGATTTGGCGTGGGCGCCGACGGCCTCATGCTGCTCATGAAGGGCGAAAACGGATATGACTTTCGCATGCGCTATTTCAATTCCGACGGGCATCCTGCCGACATGTGCGGCAACGGCGGCCGCTGCATAGCCATGTTTGCCTTTATGTTAGGGATAGTCACCCATTGTCCTGATGATCAAGGGGTAGGGGAGGCCTCGTTGTGTTTCGTTGCCGATGACGGACCCCATGCGGCCGCCCTACTCAGCTGGGACGAAAAGAAACAGGTGGGAACCGTGCGACTGAGCATGCGCGACGTGGCTGCCGACACTATCGTGAAGGTGCTCGACGGCATGTTGCTCAACACCGGCGTTCCGCACTATGTGCAAGAAGTAGAGGATTTGGAACATTTCGATGTCGTTGGAGAAGGCCGCCGGATAAGGCATGATCCAGCCTTGGGGGCAGCAGGCGCTAATGTCAACTTTGTCCAAGCAATGCCAGACGGCACGCTGCAGGTCCGCACCTATGAACGCGGCGTGGAAGATGAGACCTGGGCTTGCGGCACAGGTGTCACAGCATCGGCCATTGCCACCGGCAGGCATAGAGTCATCACCCGCGGAGGCAACTTCGTCGTAAGCTATAATCAACGGGGAGGTGTCTATGCGGACATTACCCTCACAGGACCCGTATCGCTCAACTTCACAGGAACCTTGCCATTATGAACAGTCCAGAAGCCGCTTTGCGCATTGCCGAATTGACTCGGCTCATCGACCACTACAATCACGAGTACTACATGAACGACCGGTCGGAAGTCTCCGACTTTGAGTTCGATGCGCTGTTGCGCGAGCTCATGGAACTCGAGCACGCATATCCCGAGTTGGCGCTGCCCACCTCGCCCACGCGCCGCGTGGGCGGAGAGGTCAATAAAACCTTCCAACAAGTGACGCATCGTTTTCCCATGCTGTCGCTCGGCAACACCTACAGCATTGAAGAGATTGAAGATTTTGAGTCTCGCACACGAAAGTTGCTCGATGGCATCCCGTTCAGCTATACTTGCGAGCTGAAATATGACGGTGTGGCCATAGGCCTCACGTACAAGCATGGCGAGCTGGTGCAGGCGGTCACTCGCGGGAATGGCACCGTGGGCGACGACATCACATCCAATGCCCGGACGATACGCACCATACCGCTGAAGCTGCAAGGCGACTATCCAGATGATTTTGAGGCACGAGGCGAGGTGGTATATCCGTTTGAGGCATTCGAGGCAATGAACCGCCAAAGAGAGACCGATGGCGATGCCCCGTTTGCCAATCCGCGCAACGCGGCCAGCGGGTCGCTCAAGCTGCAGGATTCGGCCGAGTGCGCCCGTCGCAAACTGATGTTCTGCATGTATTTCATGATGCTGCCAGGAGAGACGGCATTGCCGCAATACGATACCCATTTCGGACGCCTTGAGGCAGCCAAGCAGATGGGCTTCAAGGTGCAGCCTTATATCAAAGAATGTAAAAACATAGAAGATATAAAGTTCTTCATTGACTTTTGGGACCAAGAGCGATGGAACCTGCCTTTCGGCATCGACGGAGTTGTCATCAAGGTCAACCAGACGCCCTTGTGGGACCGCTTAGGCATGACGGCCAAGTCGCCGCGCTGGGCCATAGCCTACAAGTTTAAGGCCCAACGGGTGAGCACTCCGCTCATTGACGTGAGCTACCAGGTGGGGCGTACGGGGGTCGTGACGCCCGTGGCGAACATGCAGCCCGTGTGGCTGGGAGGCACCACTGTGCGACGCGCTACGCTCAACAATGCAGATTTCATGGCGAACCTCGACTTGCGCGAAGGCGACAGCCTGTTGGTGGAAAAGGGTGGGGAAATCATACCCAAGATCGTAGGCGTTGACCTGGAGCAACGTCGACCCGATGCGCGACCGATAGCCTATACGGCCGTATGCCCAGTCTGCGGTACCCCGTTGGTGCGCGCAGAGGGCGAGGCGGGCTATTACTGTCCGAACGCAGATGGCTGCCTGCCCCAACAGCTGGGGCGGTTGGAACATTTCGTTGCCCGCAGAGCCATGAACATAGACAGTCTCGGAAGCGAGCGCCTGCGCCTTCTCTACGACAGCGGGCTCGTGCGCAATGCGGCTGACCTATATGACCTAAGGCGCGAGCAACTCGTCGGAATCGGTGATGAGAATACGCCCTCAATTCAAGAGAAGGGAGCCGATAATATCATCAGTGCCATCCAACAATCGAAAGAGGTCCCCTTCGAGCGTGTGCTTTTTGCCCTCGGCATCCGCTATGTGGGCGAAGTCGGGGCGAAGAAACTGGCTCGCTATTTCGGCAATATGGATGCCTTGATGGCTGCCAATGTCATGGAACTGTCCATGGTTGAAGACATTGGCGAAGTGACGGCGGTTGCCATCTTTGATTTCTTCAACAATTCAGAACATCGCGACATCGTGCATCGTTTGCGTGAAGCGGGGCTTCAGATGGAAGTAGTGGACCAACGCGTCAGCAACCGCCTCGAAGGACTCACCATCGTCGTCAGCGGCGTATTTGAACATTTTTCGCGCGAAGAGATCAAGGCATCTATTGAGCATCATGGCGGCAAATCCTCTGGCAGCCTCAGCAGCAAGACATCGTATCTTCTAGCCGGTGCCAAGATGGGGCCCGAAAAGCTCAAAAAAGCCCAAAAGCTTAATATTCCCATCCTTTCGGAAGAGGAGTATTTGGAAATGATCAAAGATTGAGCCGTCCTAAAACCTGGGACGGTTGGATAGAAAAGACAAGGGAGCGAAACGTTCGCCCCCTTGTTAATTATAGATGCTATTGGAAGGTTAGTCTTGGATGTAGTCTTTCACTAAGCGGACGCAGAAACCGTAATGGATGTCGGGCGTAGCAAACTCGCCGGCGGATTGGCATCTGAATTTGATGCGGGTTTCGGTATCGTCGCTGGGAGCCCAATAGTAGGCGCAACCTGGGTCGCCGTAGTCGGCAACGGTATAGTTGTTGGAGCCGGAGACGTAACCAGTGCAGGGGAGGAACGTGCAGCCGACAGCTTCCAATGCTTCCCATTGGGAGTAAGAAGTGAAAAGCTTGTTGTTTCGCCAAGTGGAAGCGTAACCGTTGCTGCCCATGTCGGCGTTAATGACAGATGGACGAGTTCCTGCGTCTGTAGGCCAATCGTTAGCGGTGAAGCCGTCGGGGAAGAGAATCACGCCATAGGAATAGGTATTGGAGCCAGTCTGGAATCCAGCATAAGCGAAGCTATACGATTGGTTGGGACGGCTGAAGAGTAGGTATTCCCATTCGCTTTGGTTCAGACAGTAGTAGCCTTCAAAAAGGTCATCCCAGCCTTTGTAAGTACCGGAACCGCTTCTAGGATAGTAGCGGTCGGGCGTACCATACTGGGATTGTGCATCGGTCGTGCTGAAGAAGAGCAGGTCGCGCTGGCTGTTGCTTTGGTTGGAACCGAAGGCGATGTACTGCTCGTCGGCGAATTTCCAAACGCCATTGACATACTGGAGGTTGCCGCGTGCGAAGGAGACCTTTTGGGTGGGGTTGATGGAATATTGGCCGTTGGCTGTTGGAGCGGCGCTGCCTGAGAGACTGTAGACCTTGCCGATTTCGAAATTGAGTGACTGGTTCATCAACTTGCTTTTGGTCAAGCCGTTGATGGTGTTCTGAATGCGGAGCTTGTGATTGCCGGCGGGGATTGGAACGTACACCGTGGTGGCGGTGGTGGATACCGTGAGCGTGGTGGCGGTGTTGCTGCCGTTCTCAGTGACGGTCCATTGGCCATCGGCATAGGTGGCGGTGTAGCTGCCTGCTAGGTGGGCGTCGTCGAGCGTTTCGCTAATAACAATTTGGGAGGGAAGGGTAGCGTAGGTGAGCTTAAGGAGAGCGCAGACATTGGAGAAATTGATGACATTGCCATTGGCTACGCCTACCATGGGGCATTTCAGTTCGTTGCCTGTATAGGCAAAAGTGTTGGGGAGCGAGTAGGTAAAGGCATTGTCGGTGGCATCGAAAGAGGACGAATTGTTGCGTCCGGCATAGCAGGCAAAGACACCATTGTCGGTAGTGATTTGGTCGGTAAGGGTGACTTTCCAATAGCGGCCGGTGTTATCGACAGAGAGGGTTCCTTGTCCGTTAATGTTGACGACGTCGCCACTAGACCAGATGGAGAAATTGTTGTCGATGGTGGTCTTGCTGGTTCCTTGAAACTCGTCGGCCACGAGTTTGTAGGTACGGTCATTATCTTTATTGCAGCCAGCCATCATAAAAGTGCCGGCAATAAGGAGCATTGCTGCGTAAAAAAAGTTCTTTTTCATTTTCGTGTTCCTCCTATTTTTTAGAAATAACCATTGGCGTCGACTTCATGCCATTCGCTAGCATCGCCAGAAACGTGGAGCAAGTCGGTGTCGTTGTTGCGAGTGTTGGATGTTTTGAGAGAGACAGCAAATCCGCTCTCGACCATGAAAGATACCACCTTGATAGATGGTTGGTGGTAAATTGTCTTTTGTTGCTTTGTTTCCATATATATGATGTTTTTATATTCAAAAAACCTTAATCGTAAGCAATAGTGAACAAAATAAAACGCTTCCTGCTCTGGAAGTAGCACCATGCCTATTGGGGCATATATGCCTAAAATAGGGCGTTAAGAATTCTCTTGTTCTCTACAATGCTTAAGATTTGGATTTGCAAAATTACTAAAAATGTAGCAATTAAAGATGTCTGTTTATCAATTTTAATTATTTTTAACTCAGAATATCAATTGCTTTGGCATTTTGATTCCATTAGTTATTAATTATTGTCGGCAGAAAGGATAGTGTGATGCAAAAACGGCTAGAAGAAAATGTGCGGCAACCCAAGGATAATGTTAAAGATGAAAAAAAGGGACGATTGGAGTCGTCCCTTGAGCATTTGATTAGTTGCTAGATAGAATCTTTGTGTAGTCTTTGACCCTTGGAGAAGCAGCTGACGGGAAATCTCAGTAGCTTCCAATCGCTATCGCCATTGGAGATGATTAGTAGGAGCGGGCGAAGATTACGCGGCGGTGGGAGGGTTTGCCGCTGAAGACGCAGCGACCTTCTTCTTCGGGGGCATCGTAGGGGATGCAGCGGATGGTAGCCTTGGTGAGTTCCTTGACCTTTTCTTCGGTCTCGGTGGTGCCGTCCCAATGGCATAGGAGGAAGCCGCCCTTTTCGATTTCGACGAGGAATTCGTCCCAAGTGTCAACCTTGCGGGTGTTGGCGGTGCGGAAGTCGGCAGCGCGCTGGAGGAGGCTGCGCTGGATGTCGTCCATGAGGTCGGCGACATGGTCGGCGATGCCTTCGATGGGCATGGTGACCTTCTCGAGGGTGTCGCGGCGGCAGACTTCGCAGGTGCCGTTCTCGAGGTCGCGGGGGCCGATGGCGAGGCGGACGGGGACGCCCTTGAACTCATACTCGTTGAACTTCCAGCCGGGTTTGTACTCGGTGCGGTTGTCGTATTTGACGGTGAGGCCTTTAGCTTTGAGGGCGTCGATAATGGGAGCGATGTGGGCATCGAGCTCAGACATTTGTTCGCTAGTCTTGCAGATGGGCACGATGGCCACCTGGATGGGGGCGAGTTTGGGAGGCAGAACGAGGCCGTTGTCGTCGGAGTGGGTCATGATGAGAGCACCCATGAGACGGGTTGAGACACCCCATGAGGTGGCCCAAACGTATTCGAGCTGGTTCTGCTGGTTGAGGAACTGAACCTCGAAAGCCTTAGCAAAGTTCTGACCGAGGAAATGGCTGGTGCCGGCTTGGAGAGCCTTGCCATCCTGCATCATGGCTTCGATGCAGTAGGTGTCGAGAGCACCGGCGAAGCGCTCGTTGGGGGACTTGACGCCCTTGATGACGGGGACAGCCATCCAGTTTTCGGCGAAGTCGGCATAGACGTCGAGCATGCGGCGAGCTTCGATTTCGGCCTCTTCGCGGGTGGCGTGGGCAGTGTGGCCTTCCTGCCAGAGGAACTCGGCGGTGCGAAGGAACATGCGGGTGCGCATCTCCCAGCGTACGACGTTGGCCCATTGGTTGCAGAGAATGGGGAGGTCGCGGTAGGATTTGATCCAGTTCTTATAGGTGCTCCAGATGATGGTTTCGGAGGTGGGGCGTACGATGAGTTCCTCTTCGAGCTTGGCGGCGGGGTCGACGACGACGCCGGAGCCGTCGGGATTGTTCATGAGGCGGTGGTGGGTGACGACGGCGCACTCTTTGGCAAAGCCTTCGACGTGCTCTGCCTCACGGCTGAGAAACGATTTGGGGATAAAGAGAGGGAAGTATGCGTTCTGGTGGCCAGTGGCCTTGAACATATCATCGAGGGCACGCTGCATCTTTTCCCAGATAGCGTAGCCGTAGGGCTTGATAACCATGCATCCGCGGACGGCAGAATTTTCAGCCAGGTCGGCGCGGACAACCAATTCATTGTACCATTCGGAGTAGTTCTCGGAACGCTTTACAAAGTCTTTTGCCATTTTATTATATCTTTTTTATTATTTTTTTTCGTTGGTATCAAATAATTTGCGTATTTTTGCAACTTGAAAGTATGTCCACTTTCGAGCGTGCAAAATTACGAAAATAATATCATATTAATGAATATCAGAGAAAAAATATTTTGCAGAGGGATGCTGGCGGCCATGCTGATTTTAGTCGCAAACGTTCCCGCAAGGGCCCAAATAGACTTGGATTCTGACACCTTGCAGAGCCATATTATTGGCTTCACCGTGGGTGTGCGGGCGCCTTCTTCGCAGCTGTCGTTCGGCACCTCGCCAGACGGAGTGCGAAACCAAGATGCTACCATGGCCAGCCTCTATCGGCCGCCCTATCTGGATTTCGGCATTAACTGCAAATACAAATATCAGTCAAATTGGCTGGTGACCTTCGACCTGGGAATGTGGTTCAGCGACAACAACCTGAAAGACCGCATCGGCCGCATGGGCGACGTATGGACCCGCGATAGCAGCATCGTCGGCACTGGTGGCACCAACTCGGGCGTAACCTGCCACAACAGAGCGCTCAGCATCCAGGCCGGCGGCGGCAAGATATTTCCCGTGCAGCCAGAGAAAAATCCAAACAGCGGCATCTTGGCGCTGGCGACCGTAGGCTATATGCGTCAGCAGACCATATTCAACCTAAATTTGGAGCATGCGCCCCAGCTGGAAGGCGACTACGGACTGTTGTACGATCATCAACGACAGGGACTGATGCTCACCGAAGGACTGGGCTATTGGTATATGAGCAACAACTCGAACATCTACAACCTATATGTGGTCTTCGAGGTGTCGCAGATTTGGAGCTGCTCGACCCGCGACTACATGATTGACTACAAGCTGGGCCTTCAAGGCAAAGACCTGAACCGTTATTTTGACTTGATGTTCAGTTTGAAGCTGTGCTGGATGTTCCCGCTCACGGGCAAGAAGGCACATGATATCTATTTTTATTAAAAGGTTAGCGGTTAGTGGTTAGCAGGTTATAACTTCAAAACTTCATCCATAATTAAAAAACACCATGCGTCTGTTGTATTCATTTGGGATTTCTTGCTACGGGCTGGGAGTGCGCCTGGCTGCGCCATTCAATGAAAAGGCTAAGTTGATGGTGAAGGGTTGGCGGCATGCTTTTGAGCAACTGGAGGCGATGCCCACAGATGGATGCAAGACAGCGTGGTTCCATGCTTCATCACTTGGCGAGTTCGAACAAGCGCGTCCCGTGTTGGAACAGTTCCGCATAGAGAATCCCGGCTTTCGGGTGTGCGTCACCTTCTTTTCGCCTTCAGGATATGAGATCCGCAAGAACTATGCAGGAGCCGACCTGGTGTGCTATCTACCCATGGATACCCGCGCCCATGCCAGACGCTTTGTTGAGATGCTGCATCCAGATGTGGCCTTCTTTGTGAAATACGATTTCTGGTTCAACTATTTGGACCAACTGAGTCGCCGCCAGGTGCCCACCTATATCTTTTCAGCCATCTTCCGTCCTAACCAATATTTCTTCAAGTGGTATGGCGGCTGGTTCTTGAAACAATTGCGACGCTGCTACACCCACCTGTTTGTACAGAATGAGGAGTCGGTGCGATTGCTGCAAAACCATGGAGTAGGACAGTGTTCGGTGGCGGGCGACACTCGCTTTGACCGCGTTCATGCCATCACGCAAGAATCCCAGCCCAATGAAGTAGTGGAGTTGTTCCTATCCTATCATTCAGGCTGTAAGGTACTTGTGGCAGGCAGCACATGGGAGCCCGATGAGACTCAGCTGGCGGAGATGGCTGATGAGAGAAAGGATGTGGCCTTTATCGTGGCACCGCATGTCATCAGTGAGGGACATCTGACCCTTATCACCGACCTGTTTGCAAAAAAACACGGCCATAAGGTGGTGCGCTATTCACAACTTCGTGAAGGACAAGATGCTGATGCTCGTATTTTGCTTATCGATAACATTGGCATGTTGGCCACCTTGTACCGCTATGCCGACGTAGCCTATATCGGAGGCGGCTTCGGGGTAGGCATCCACAATATTTTGGAAGCTGTGACTTTTGGCAAACCAGTGGTCTTTGGACCCAACTATCACAAGTTCAAGGAGGCTTGCGACATCATTGCCCTCGGTGGCGGATTCAGCTATCGAGATGCCGACGAACTGCGCAGGACGATGGCCTCGTTGCTGGATGACGAAAGCTACCGTCAGGCGAGCTCGCAGGTCTGCCAGCATTATTTGGCCGACAACTTGGGATCTACTAAATTAATATTGAATGAAATAAAAATTAAATAAATAATTAACAGACTTTACGACAGCTTTATGTCAAGTTCACAAATAACAGTTTGAAGAAAGTTTTTTTATATATAATACCTCTTTTAATGTTGGCAACGCTGGCATCATGCAGTGTGGACAAGTTCTTGCAACCAGGCGAGAGTGTGCTCTACGATAATCGAGTCAACTTGTCGATGGCTGATAGCAACGCCGTGCCTGACGAGGTGGGAGAAGTGTTGGACAATGTACGCCAATATTATGTACAGAAGCCTAACAGCCGCATATTGGGCATGCGACCGATGCTGTGGCTTTATAGCATGACCAATCCCGCGGACAGCAGCTGGTGGGCAAAATTCTGGCGCAGCCAGGGTGAGGCCCCCGTGGTGTACGACCCCACGGCGGCGCAAAGCACTGCGGTGCAGCTGGCCATGCTGTTCAAGACCAAGGGGTGCTTCAACACGCAGGTGCACTATGACACCACGATGCGAAGCAATAGATCGTTGGTGGTGAACTACAACATTGAGGCAACACGACGGCGCGTGGTGGACGACCTGCGTTACCGCTGCCGACAGGCGGATATCAATGACCTGCTCCAACGCTGGAAAGAAGATTCCCACATTAAGATTGGCGACTACTACGACCAACAGAAGCTGTCGGAAGAACAGGTGCGCATTGCCACCAATCTTCAAAATGAAGGATACTATTATGCCACAGCCGACTTGGTGCGGTTCATTGTGGATACCACCTACGATAGCCACTCGTTGAGCGTAACTGTGGTGGTGCGATTGCCTCAACGACTTGAAGGCGATTCGCTAGTGCAGAATATCCCGCTGAAACAATACAGCATAGGAAATATATTCATCTATCCCAATATTACCACATCGCTGGATGGCCACCGTGTTTTCGATACGTTGGTCTATCCCTACCAGACACGGCTCGGATTGACCAACTATTATTTCATCTACGACAAGAAGATAACACCCTCGCCCAAATCCATCAGCCGATCGATGTTTATCTTCAATGGTATGAAATATAGGCCAAGGGCTGCTAGCAGCACCTCAAGTTCGTTGTTTGGCCTCCACAATTTCAAGTATGTGGACATCAAATTCGAGGAGTCGCCCATGAGTACCGATAGCAATGGATTACTTGATGTACGCATCAGGCTGTTGAACAGTCCTCGTCGTCGGCTCAGTTTGTCGTTTGAAGTGACCAATGCCTCCAACTCCGCTGCTAGCCGCCGGGAATCGGAGACCTATTTCCGCAGTGGCAATTTCGGCCTTGGAGCCACCCTTGGCTACCAAAACACCAACCTTTTTGGCGGCGCTGAGGTGCTGAATGTGGAAGGCAACCTTGTCTTTGACTCACCTAAAGACGTGTTCTTGGGAACAGACAGAAGCTTCCAAAGCCTCTTTTCCACTTTCGAGAACGGCATGACAGCGACATTGGACTTGCCGCTGTTCCTGCTGCCTTTTGCCGACCGCATCCAATGGCAGCGCAATAGGCCACATACCCTCATCGGGCTTAACGCCAACTACCAATTCCGTCAGCTGTCCATTCCGAACTTTAGTACTGGAGAAAAAGAAGACGTGGTTTTGGATCGAATACGTTTTGGCGGCTCGTTTGGCTACACTTGGAATCATCGCCGCACAACTTTTCATAAACTGCTACCCATCAACCTCTCTTTCTCCCACACGCTATCGGGACACGAGTATTACGAATATCTGTACCGACAGACTGCCAACCTGCAGTTTTTCTACGAGGCTTTCGACTATATGCTGCTCAACACGCACTATGAGTACACCTATTCAGACCAGACCATGGGAAGCCGAAACGATTTCAACTACTTGCGGTTCTCGGTAGAGACGGCGGGCAATCTTCTTAACGGCTTCAACCGACTTGTAGGGCACGACGACGAAACAATTAATGGAGATGACCTACTTTACTACCAGTATTTCAGGCTGGAAGGCGAGTTCAAGCGTTATATCTATCTCGGGCAAAAGAGCACGCTGGTGCTCCGCGCACTTGTCGGCTTGGGTGTTCCTTATGGACATTCAACATTCTTGCCTTATGAGAAAATATTCATTGGCGGCGGACCTACCACCATGCGCGGTTGGGCCCTGCGGCACCTAGGTGCAGGACAATATTTCACCGACGACACGAAATATTATTTCGGCACTGGCGAGACACAGTTGGTGGTGAACGTAGAACACCGTTTCCCATTAATAGGCATATTTGAAGGTGCCGTGTTCTCGGACCTTGGAAACGTATGGTCGTATCGCGATTGGGGTATCGGCAAGGGGAACAGTTTCAACAAAGAGGAAACCATCGACAAGCTGGCCCTAGATGCTGGAATAGGATTACGAGCCAACATTTCGGTCATCACCTTGCGTGTTGATGTGGCCGTTCCTATTTTTGATCCCAGCTACATATTCCCCGAGGCGCGTTGGATTACGAGTAACTGGTCATGGAACAACATCGTGTTCAGTTGGGGAATCAATTATCCATTCTAGAAAATAATAATCACAATATGCAAACACTACTCAACAAAGTCAAAGAAATTTTCGACAACGAACAGTTTCTCCATGAGCCGCAAGAACTATATGCACCCATAGAATATACCCTGCGTTTGGGTGGCAAACGACTTCGTCCGGCTATGCTGCTGGCTGCCAACCAACTTTTCGGCGGCAACATAAATCAAGTGGCCGATGCAGCCATAGGAATAGAGACCTTCCACAACTTTACTCTACTGCATGACGACTTGATGGACAAGTCCCCTTTGCGTCGCGGACAGCCCACCGTATATCGTAAATGGGACGAAAACACCGCCATTCTTTCGGGCGATACCATGTTTGCGCTGTCTTGGCGGTATTTTCTCCGCCAGCCCCATCCTAAGTTACAAGAAATACTCAACTGCTTTAACGAGACCGCCATCCAGGTGTGCGAGGGACAGCAATACGATATGAATTTCGAGACCATGGACAACATCACTATCGACGACTATATGATGATGATCCGTTTGAAGACTGCCGTGCTGCTTGCAGGAGCTTTGAAGATTGGTGCTCTTTACGCTCAAGCCCCAGAAGAAGATGTGGAGAACCTCTATGGCTTCGGCATTCATCTTGGATTGGCCTTCCAATTGCAGGATGACCTTTTGGATGGCTTCGGAGACGTTGCTGTCTTCGGCAAACAAACCGGCCAAGACATCCGTGACAATAAGAAGACCTACCTCATCCTTCGTGCCCTGCAGCTGGCCAATGAAGGTCAGCGTGCTGAGCTACGCGCCCTTTTTGCAGATACCCCTTCCGACAGCGACGCCAAGGTTGCCCGCGTGTTGGAAATCTACCAGCAGATTGGACTCCGTGAAAAGGTAGAAGATGCTATCCAGGCGGAATTCTCTAAAGCCCAAAGACACCTTGATGCCGTACGTGTCGACACCACTGCCAAGATACCTCTTTGGCAACTGATGGATATGCTGCTTGGAAGAAAAAAATAAAAAAAAATGAAGAAAAAGTCATAAATCCAGAAAATAAGCGTATATTTGCAGAAATATTGAATAAGAGTAAAAATAAACTAACTAATTAATAATTAATTCATTAAATTAAACTATGAAAAAAGTAATTGCTTTGATGTCAATCATTGGACTGTTGACATTCACCAATTTCAACGGCGTTAAGGCCCAAGGTCAGCCTGCTCAGGCTGCCGAGCCCGCCACCGAACAAGTAGACGAGCAGACCGCTGACAGCGCTGTCGTCGAAGCTCCCGTTGAGGAAGCTCCCGAAGAGGTCACCGCTCCCGTTGACGAAACCAAATCTTTCCACCAGGTACTGAAAGAAAAGTACATTCAGGGTGGTGCTGGCTGGATGACCCCCGTGCTCCTCTGCCTCATTTTCGGTATGGCTCTCGTCATCGAGCGCATCCTTTATCTGAACATGGCTACCACCAACGTCCAGAAACTGCTTGAAGAAATTGAAGAGAAAGTTAAGAAAGGCGACTACAATGGCGCTAAGGATCTCTGCCGCGACACCCGCGGTCCTGTGGCTTCCATCTTCTATCAGGGTCTCGACCGCATTGACGAAGGCCTTGAGAACGTCGAAAAGGCTGTTACCTCCTATGGCGGTGTCCAGATGGCCCGCTTGGAGAACAACATGACCTGGATTGCCCTGTTCATCGCTTTGGCTCCTTCCTTCGGTTTCCTTGGTACCGTCGTTGGTATGGTCCAGGCATTTGATGACATCGAGGTTGCTGGTGATATCAGCCCGACGGTTGTCGCTGGCGGTATGAAGGTTGCTCTGTTGACCACCATCTTCGGTCTTATCGTCGCTATCATCCTTCAGATTTTCTATAACTACATCCTCACCAAAATCGAGAGCCTCGTTGCCCAGATGGAAGATGGTTCTATCACCTTCATGGACATCCTCGTAAAGAACAAGAAATAATAGTTATAAGGAACCTTAATTAATAATTTAGTAAACTTAAATCCTTTAACTATTATGAAAGAAAGAACTGATAAAATACTGACCCTGGCGCTTCTGGCTCTGGCTATCGTCGTTACGGCTTTTGCCTTCGTCTTTGCCTTAGACGTTGCTGCCAACTCGGTCATGTTCGACATCGCCTTCTGGCTGCTGGTCGTCATGATTGGCATCTCCCTGCTTGCCATCATTATCTTCCTCTGCAAGAAGCTTGGCGAACGTTTCAAAACTGAACCCGGCTACCTGAAGAAATTCCTCCTTCTCGTGGTGCTCATCATCGTTGTCCTCGTAGTCTCCTTCTTGCTGGCTAAAGGCAACGACGTTTCCGCAGCCCTGCTTGAGAGAAGCAATCTCACACTTGGTGCCTCTAAACTCATCGGCGCAGCCTGCATCGTGTGCTACATCATTGTCATCGGTGCTGCCCTCGCCATCCTCGTCACCGAGGTAATGCCCAAATCTAACAAGAAAAAATAATTAACTATGGGAAGAAAAACACCTGGCTTAAACACCAGTTCAATGTCCGACATCTCGTTCCTGTTGTTGGCCTTCTTCCTGTTGGTCTCTAACATCAACACAGACCAGGGTATTGCACGTCGTTTGCCGCCACCTCTGCCGAAGGACCAAGAGCCTCCGGAGATTCATGAGCGCAACATCTTCGTGGTGAAAATCAACAGCAAGGACCGCCTGCTCTTCAATGGCGAAGTTGGCGATATCGCCGACCTGAAGGATCGTGCCAAGGAGTTCCTCGGAAATCCTAACAACGACATCCACCTGCCTGAGAAGATTAAGCAGGACATCGACCTGCTGGGTACGATGGACATCTCGAAGGGCGTTATCTCGCTGCAAAACGACCGCGGTACTTCCTACGATATGTATGTGGCAGTCCAAAACGAACTGACCGCTGCTATCAATGAGATGCGCAATGAACTTTCACAAGAGAAGTTCGGACGTAAATACACCGACCTTAATGCTAAACAGGCCGCAGCTATCGATCAGGCAATCCCCATTGCCATTTCGGAAGCTGAGCCCACAAAGATAGGAGAGAGTAAATAATGGCAAGATTCACTGGTAAAAAAGCAAAAGAGACTCCGGCCCTGAACATGGGTTCGATGTCCGACATTATTTTCATGCTCCTGTTCTTCTTCATGACCATCACCACGATGCGTGAAAGTTCGCTTTACGTGACCATCTCTGTGCCTAAGGCCACCGAGACCGTCAAACTCGAAAAGAAGAGCCTTGTCAGTTACATCAATGTGGGTACGCCCCAGGTTGGTGAGATGCAGAAGAAATATGGTACTGAATCCCGTATTCAGCTCAACGACATGATTTCTGAAGTGTCTGACATTCCTCTGTTTGTTGAAACTGAAATCAACGACCGCGCAGAAGCTGACCGTCCTTTCGTCACCTTCGCAATCAAGGCCGACAAATTGACCAAGATGGGCCTCGTTAGCGATATCAAACAGGAGCTCCGTAACTCCGGCGCATTCAAGATTTTCTACAATGCCGCCAAGGGCAAACGCGATTAATCCGCCAAGCCCATTACTCTATCAAAGGAGATTTTAATCACCTTCATAAAATGCCGCCTCAAATGAGGCGGCATTTTTTTATTGTATGAAAAAAAAAACGTATCTTTGCAGAATATAAAATATCATGTACTATGAAGAAGATATTCTTATTATCAGTGCTTTGCGTCGTGTGTTGCAGTACTGTCGCTGCTCAAGATTTTAGACATACATGGAAAATGGCTCCACTTTCGTGGAACGATTTCACCACTAAGTCGCAGGTTAATGGGAAAATTTCTTACCTTGAGTATTATATGGGCACCGAACCCACTTCGAGTAAGGTGAATGGTGTGATATATCAGCGTCCAGGAGCGTATGCTTTCATGTCTCCCCAGTTCAGCTGGGTTGACCCCAATTATCGCACGCCAGAAGTGCTTGCTTATAATCAGTGCGCCTTTGACTTAATTGAAGTATATCGCCGTACATTAAACAGTGATTTACTCAATATCAATTTTTATGAACATGAGATGTTGCTAGACCATACCATGCGTCGCCTGTCGGATGACTTGGGCAGATTGGAGTCTGAAACCAATCAGGGCAATGATACCGCTGCCCTTCATGTTTGGCAACGTCATATGCAACATTTGCTTGATAGCATACCTCTAGAAACTGGATTCAGTCATCAAGATGCTCCCTTTCGCTGGGGCGCTTATTTGGGACTTGGATACATGAATACCGTAGGAAAACTTCACAACCACTTTGGCGGTGGGGTTAACTTGTATTGGGACCTTATTTTTGGTGTTAAGCGCCATTTTTTCGATTTCGGTATGAATATCGGCACGTCAAACTCCACAGGTTATACTTTCAACCCAGAACGTGGATATGATCCTGCCACCGGCCTACAGTATCGTATATCTACTCCAGGACAACTACAGCCTGGTCAGGTTTTTGACACGGCATACGCTCTTTGGCCCAAAGATGATTTGATCTTTCTGAGCCTTTATGCAGCCTATGGCTATTCGGTCATCGACAATGCTACAATGCGCCTTACTCCGTTTGTCGGATATAGCCTTCAAGACTATGCTCTCGATGACGATGATTCTGAAAATATGGATTTTCTAACAGGTGCCCTGATTTTTGGTCTCGACTACAATTGGCATATTACCAACACAGTCGATTTTCTCGGCGTCTATGATGCGACTAGTTACAATGCTGATCACTCCATGCTAGACCTCAATGTGAGACTCTATGCAGCCTACGACCATTTCCACGACATTGTTGGCGCACCTCGTGGCTTGGCCCTCAATTTTCAGGTGGGAATTGGTTTCCTCAGCGGTCGTGCACGTTGCAAATAAACAGTTGCATCTATTCCATTTGTGACTTTCTAAAACAAACAAATAAACAAATAATCGAATGTAGAATCTAGACCACATAGTGATCGTTAAAAAAAGAAGGGAGGCAACCCATGATTGAGACTATCCAGTATCAGTCTTTGAAATGGCAGCATATCACCAATCCAAGTGAAGATGACTACCGATATTTATTGGACGAATACAATTTCCACCCTTTGGACATCGAGGACTGCCGAGGCAGCAATCAACGCCCAAAAATCGATGAATACGACGATTACTATTTCCTTATTCTACATTTCCCCTATTTTGACAAAGGAAATAAGTTCATCCGCATCCGCGAGGTGAAAATATTCTGGGGCAAGGACTATATCATCACCATCGGCAAGTCGCATTGGGTGGTGAAGAAACTCTTTGAAGAAATCCAGGAAGACCTCAACGACGACGATGATGACGTAAAAGAGAAGCTTTCCTCGAGCGATCTTTTGCTCTACCACATTTTAGACCGCCTCATGTTGGAGACCTATACCCTCATCATGCGCGTTGGCGCTGAAGTGGACTTGATCAACTATGACATCTTCAACAAGAAGGCGCGTAGTATCATTGAACTTATCTCCATCACCCGACGCAACATTATCTTGCTCAACACTACCTTCAAGCCGCAACTTCGCGTGCTGCACATGTTCGAAGGAGGTACCATCAAAGGATTTGTCGACCCCGAAGTGCTGGATATGGAAGACTACTGGGGCAATATTCTGGACCAATACCAGAAGATGTTCGACTCGATTGAAGATTATGGAGAGTTGATTGAGGGTTTGTCCAAGACATTTGACTCTTTACAGGCAAATCGAACCAATGAAATCATGAAGCTGCTAACCTATTTCTCCACCATCATGCTCCCCCTGACTGTGGTGACCGGATTGTTCGGTATGAACCTTGATTTCCCATTCATTGCCAACGTGGTCTCTTTCTGGTGTGTTATTGGCGCCATGGTCATCATTACTACGGTGCTTATCGTATATTTCCGTCGTAGAAACAATTAGGGACATGGTTATTAATGAGAAATTGTAGGATAATAGCCGTCTGTTTTACAATTGTTCTGATTGGAATAACTTGTTGTTTTTTATTATATTTCAATAAACTACAATCTTCAGAACCTTGCTTGAGTTTATCTATTGGAAACAGCTCTGAGAAGATTTTGCCATGGTATAACTCCCAAGACCAAGAATACTATGTATTTCTTCCGTCCTTCGCTGAATTGAAAGATATTTCAATTCAGGGATGCACACTTTCAAACCGAAACAACACTGTCATAGATTCCTTGTATCAGAATATCATTGGTGATTCTAACATAGTTGTCAGTATTAATAATGGCCAATATCCAATAAACTTTATCCAATCAAGTCGCATTCACACCTTATTCATTAATCTAAGTGAAGAAGAATTTGAAAAAACTAACCACAAAAAAGGTTATGCTAGTCCAGTCTGCATGAGATTGGTTGCTCCGAACGGTGAGACTTCGTATTGTGACTCCCTTTATAGTACAACTATCCAAAGTCGCGGAAATTCAACATGGAAGAAGATCAAAAAACCATATACCATCACTTTAGATAAACCTGATTCGCTTCTAGGACTTGGTTTGTCAAGAAAATGGGTGCTGTTGGCCAATGCTTTTGACCCTTCTAACATGCGCAACAAAATCGTATACGATTTTGCTTCTCTAATATTTCAAAACTGGTCACCTAAGGCAGATTATGTCGATTTATATGTCAACGGAATATACCAAGGCCTATATCTTCTTTCTGAACAATTAGAGGTATCTAGCCATAGGCTTGATATACAGAGTGATAATAAGTTCCTTTTTACCATCACGAGAAAATCTAAGATTGATGATGATTGCTTTGTGTACGAATTTCCTATGACTTATAGATTAGTGCAACTTGTCTATCCACAAACCGTTACTCCCGAAACTGAAAATGAAATAATCCATCATCTCAATCATCTTGAAACGACGATACTAGATGCTGTGGAACATCCTTATGATGACATCTCGACTACTATTGACGTCGACTCATGGGCACAGCGCCAACTTATTGATGAGATTTTTGAGAATAGCGATCAGGGGGCTTTGAGTAGCTATTTTTATTATGTGGGGGATGAAGAGAATGGAAAGTTCTATGGGGGTCCTATTTGGGACTATGACTTAACCATGGGACGAGAAATAAGAAACGAAAATCCGAGAGTTTTTATCACACAAAATTACCCACTTGACTCATCCAATACAACTTTTCACATAGCCCTAATGCACAATAAAGGATATCAAGAAAGGTTGAAGGCTTTATATCGTGATCAGTGCAGAGGCAAGATACAACATATAATTGATTTTGGCATAGACAGTTTATCGGATTTGATTTCACAATCCAACCAAATGAACAGAATTAGATGGGATAGCCTATTAGCCAGCAATGCGGATTTTTTTAGGTGGAATAGATGGAATATTCTTTTTTCACCTGTTGATCCATTTTTGGTAAGCAAGCCTGATTTTTTGAAAAGATATCTTATGGATAGAGTTGGTTTTTTGGATTCTGCTTGGATATACAACATCCCAACTCATACGGTAAAGATCCAAGTTAATGAAAGTTCGGCTGGTTTGTATTCAATCAAAGATGCAACCCTTGTTTCTCAATTATTGTCAAGGTCAGGAATCACGATGGACGAACATGTAATTTGGAAGGATAGATATAATGACAAGATATATGGTGTTGATTCAGTCATTGATAGCGACGCCTGTCTGGCTATAATATCTCCGGATTCACTCATATGGAAATTGCATCAAAATAAAAAGCCTCAAAACAGTTGGTCAAAGAAGAACATCATTCGAGCTATGCTGATGCCTTGTTTATTAGTGCTTCTTGCATGTTTTGTTTTTGTTGATATAAAAAAGAATAAGCAAGTACGACATGAATAACTCACTTAAGACACAATCATTCAGGAACGAACTTAAGTACTTGATTTCTGAGGCAATGATGGCACAATTGAAACAGCGCGTTGAGAATCTTATGCCACTCGACTCGCATGTACAAGAAACTGGGAAATATGTTATTCGCAGCCTATACTTTGATGACTATTTTGACAACTGCCTCCAACAGATTGAAGACGGGACAGACCCAAGAGAAAAATTTCGGATAAGGATATACAACTTTTCAGACTCTAAGATTTCTCTTGAATGCAAAAGAAAAGAAAGGGACAAGACACTCAAGGTTTCTTGTGGATTAAATAAATCGGATGCTCTGCAACTGATTAATGGACAGATTCTTCCAAATATTGAACAGCAAAATCCGGTATTGAGGAAACTGACGCTTTCCATGATGTTGTCGGGATACCATCCTACCGTTATTGTTGAATACGAACGAACGCCATTTGTCTACGCATTAGGCAACGTCCGAGTCACATTCGACACTCAAATTGTCTCATCCTCCGATTTCTCTCTATTTTTCTCACCCAATATCGAACGAAGAAGCGTATTGCCCCAAGGTTTTCACTTAATGGAGGTTAAATATGATGATTTCTTACCGAGTTTCATATACGACAGTTTGCAAATGGCCGAACTTCAGCGTATATCATTCTCCAAATACTGCTTGTCTAGAAAATATATAATTTAATAATATGAATCTTTTAGTTACAACATTTTCAGACATTTTCAAAAAGTCATTTATTGAAAATTGGACAAACCAAAGTTTAAGTACAAGTGCGGCAATAGTAACATTGTTGATAACATTTGTTCTAGCACTCTATATTTTCGTTGTTTATCGTCTGACCACTCAGAAAACTTTTTATTCCAAAAGTTTTAATATTTCTTTGGTCGGCGTTGCCCTCATCACTTCTGCCATCATTATCACGATTCAATCTAGTATTGTGATATCATTAGGAATGGTGGGTGCCTTGTCTATTGTGAGATTTCGCACCGCTATTAAAAATCCCATGGATTTGATGTATTTGTTTTGGGCAGTGAGCATTGGGATTATTTGCGGAGCAGGCTACTCGATATATGCTATCATATTATCTGTGCTTTTAACTATTACGATTATTATTCTTGAGTTGGTGCCTGTTGCGAAGGCCAATATGATATTGGTAGTCAATACAAGCGACATTGATGCTGAGGATAAAATCATGCCTATCGTTAAAAAAGCATGCAAAAATGCTCAAGTCAAATCACGAAATATGACTTCTTCATCACTGACGCTCACAATAGAGCTACGCGTGGCAGATGGACAAGTCGTGAAGGACATCCAGTCTATTGAAGGCGTTACGTCAGTGGCTCTTCTCAGCCATAACGGAGAGGTGTCTTTCTGATTTATTCTGATGTTGAAAACTTTTTTTCCTCAATTGCGAAAAAATGCTTAACTTTGTAAGTTGTAATAATTATGCAATTATTGCACAAAGATTTGAATATTAATAATAAAAGTATAATAATATGGAAATTTCTGGTAAGTTAATTAAGATTTTACCCGAAGCACGCGGCGAAACGCAACGTGGTCCTTGGGTTAGAGGTGGATTTGTTATTGAGACTGATGGCGAGTGGCCTCGTCAGGTTGCATTCACCCTCTTTGGTGAAGATCGCATTGCCATGCTTAATGGCATCGCAATGGGAAGCCCAGTGGTGGTAAACTTCAACCCCGAATCGCGTGAGTTCCAGGACAGATGGTACACCGATTTACGTTGTACCCGCATTCAGAATTATGTACCTGGACAGATGCCTCCCCAGAGTAGCGGTTACGCATGGCCCGCCAATGGTGCCCAGCCTGTGATGCCCCAACAACCTGGTGCCCCCATGCCCCAGCAGCCTCCTATGCAGCAACCTCCCATGCCGCAGGCTCCAGCACAGCCCGCTGCACCCGCTCCTGGTTTCGCATCGCCTCTTAAACCCGAAGAAGATCTGCCTTTCTAATGGAGAAAACTGAACTGCGCAAGCATATAAGGGCGGCTAAAAAAGCCGTCCCTTTTTGTGAGAAATGCAGTCGTTCGCTGCCCATCATGCAGCAAGTGGAACGTCTGCCTAGATTTCAGCAGGCTGGCACCATTCTGCTCTATTGGTCAATGGATGACGAGGTGCAGACCCACGATTTCGTCAATAGGTGGTTCCTTAATAAAACATTATTGTTGCCTTGTGTCGACGGCGATGACCTCCGCCTTCGTCAATATACTGGTCCTGAGTGTATAGTGGCTGGTGAACAGTTTGGTATTGGTGAACCTAATGGGCCAGAGTTTACTGACTTGGATTCAATTGATATGATTATTGTGCCAGGGGTGGCCTTTGATGCTCGACGCAATCGCATGGGACGTGGACGTGGATTTTACGACCGTCTGCTCAAAAGTACGCCCAAAGCGTTCAAAGTGGGTGTGGCTTTTGACTTCCAAATGGTCCCAGAGGTACCTGTCGAACCCTTTGATGTCCCCATGGATGCTGTCATCTACGAAACAGGAATTGTCGCAAATATTGGTTAGTCACCATTTGTTTCACTGATAGCTTTGCATAATTAGTATTGTCTTTTAACTATTTACAGTTTACCATTCAAATGACATGTTCGAAGTAGAAAAACCCCGCCGTTTCCATTATGAGCCCCGCTTTTATGACCCTGAAAAAGAGAAATGGGAAGCCTTGAAAAAGAAATATGCCATGCAGCAGGAGAGTGAGGCCAGAGCCCGTCAGGCAGAATCCGAAGAAGTTGCTGTTGATGATGACGACCCGCTAGCCTACTATCAGAAGCGTGTCCGCGACATCAACCGTGAGCAGCGTGCTCAGGCAGCCAAGCTCAGTTGGCGAGATCTATTCCGCAAGCGCGAGATGCCAAAATTCAATTACCAGTCTCGTTTCGATGGAACCGCAGGGACTGCTATGAATGAAAGTCCCACAGGTTCAGAAACCTCAGAGGCTGAGGCTCAGACACTGGCCGACAAATATCGTCAGTCTAAGCACCGCATCAAGATTCGCCGCCGTTTTGATATCTCCGATACAGAATATTTCAAGCCTATTTCCGGTACCAAAATCATTCTTTATTGCTTTATTGTATTTCTCCTCATCTCCCTTATCATCGCATTTTGATATATTATTTATATTATATCAAAAAATAAGCGTATCTTTGCAAAAATTTTCTACCATGCTGGTAAACGTATTAAAGTCTAAAATACATAGAGTTACAGTTACCGAAGCCAATCTTGACTACATCGGAAGCATCACTATAGACGAAGCCTTAATGGAAGCTTCCAACATCATAGAGAACGAACAGGTCGATATTTACAATATTTCCAATGGCGAGCGTTTCCACACTTACGCCATTAAAGGGGAACGAGGGAGCGGCGTCATTGGCCTCAATGGAGCAGCTGCCCACAAAGCTGAGCTAGGCAACCTCATTATTATCGCATCCTATGCCATGATGGACTTTGAGGAAGCCAAGCAATGGCACCCTACTGTCATATTCCCCAAAGACAACAAGCTGCAGTAGGCCTATGCAAGAATCCCCCTGCAATTCCCCTGCAAAGAAGTCGCGCCTAGCCGATGTTATCAAACTGATTGTCTTCCTCGGCATAGGCTTCTTTTTCATATATTGGTTCCTACTTAAGCTCGATGACTCCCAAAAAGAGGCTATCTGGCAGTCTTTCATCCATGCTGACTATGTGTGGGTGGCGGCCACCTTCGGCAGTTGCATGTTTGCCCATTTTGTTCGTGCCCTACGTTGGCAGCTTCTCTATGAACCGCTAGGTTGTAAACCTGGTTTGAATAACACTTTCGGCTCTGTCGTGGTGGCCTATCTGGCTAATCTGGCTTTTCCTCGCCTTGGCGAGGTGATGCGTTGTGCCACGCTTCGCACCAGTGAGAATATTCCTATTGAAAAGTCATTGGGCACTGTTGTCACAGAACGATGCATTGATGTCCTCGCTTTCTTCGTCGTGGTGCTCATCGGCATGCTGGCCATGTATGGCCAAGCCAAAGAGTGGCTCTTCGACGCGCTGGCTCAGAAGGTCAGCAGCCTCCCTGGTTTAGGCTGGGTTTGTCTAATCCTTATCGTGGCTATTGCTTTCTGTGTGGTTGTATATCGCTTACTCCGTGAACGGCTGCTCCGCTATAAGGCTTTTCGCAAGATTGATCACATCATCCAAGGCGGCCTCGATGGGATTAAGAGCATTTTCCACCTTCGTCCTCGCTCGGTGGCACTTTTCATCCTCTACAGTGTGCTTATTTACTTGGGCTATATTCTCGGCGGAGTCTTCATATTGCAAGCCTTTCCAGAAACGAGTGGGCTTGGCTTTGGTGCTGCTTTCGTGCTCTATTTGTTTGGCTCAGTGGGCATGACCATTTCTCAAGGTGGTCTTGGTGCCTATCCGGTCCTTGTGTGGCAGGCATTGGCGCTCTACGGCGTTGGTGAGGCTGTGGGCCTTGCAGCAGGATGGCTCCTCTGGGGGTCACAGCAGGTCATCATTATCATTGTCGGCCTAGCCTATATTGTCTATTTCTCTTTAGTAAAGAATAAAAATAATGCCTCACTGGTTGAGGCTAATAGTAACGAATAATCCCTAATACCTATGGAACATACCCGTTGTCTCATCATTGGCTCTGGCCCAGCTGGCTATACTGCAGGCATTTATACTGGTCGTGCCGATCTTCATCCCGTCCTTTATGAAGGCATGCAGCCTGGCGGACAGCTTACCATCACAACCGAAATTGAGAACTTCCCGGGCTACCCGCAAGGCATTTCCGGCACAGCTATGATGGCCGACCTCAAGGCTCAAGCCCAGCGCTTTGGAACCGATGTGCGCCAAGGCTATATTGTCAAGGCCGACCTCTCCAAGCGACCCTTCCATTGTGTCGACGACCATGACAATGAGATTGAGGCAGAGGCTGTCATCATTGCCACTGGTGCCTCAGCTCGTTGGCTGGGTCTCGACAGCGAAAAGCGTCTCTATGGACAGGGCGTCAGCGCTTGCGCCACCTGCGATGGCTATTTCTATAAGGGACTCGATGTTGCCGTTGTCGGTGGCGGCGATACCGCCTGCGAAGAGGCTTGTTATCTTGCCACCCTTTGCAACAAGGTCTATCTCATCCATCGCCGCAACGAACTTCGTGCTTCCAAATCCATGCAGCACCGAGTCCTCAGCAATCCAAAGATTGAGATGCTATGGGACTCCACCACACAGGAAATATGCGGAGACGACCTTGACGGCGTCACCGGCGCCGACATCAAAAATGTCAAAACTGGCGAGGTACGCCACATCGACATTGCTGGTTTCTTCGTGGCAATTGGACATAAGCCCAATACCGATTTTCTCCAAGGTCAGGTCGAGCTTGACGAGCAAGGCTATATCCGTGTGCAGAACCCTTCCAGTGCAACTAATATCCCTGGCGTCTTTGCTGCTGGCGATGTCTGCGATCCCAACTACCGTCAGGCTATTGTGGCTGCTGGCAAAGGCTGTGTGGCCGCTATGGATGTAGAACGTTTCTTGCAGAACAATCAATAGTGCGTTTCGCTAAGGTCATAGCACTGTTCTGTTTTCTCCTCTTGGCTGCTTCGGCTTCTGCCCAGGTGGACTTGAGGACCCTTGGAAAGCCCATAGGAGGCAATCGGCCGTCATCGTCCACTGGGGGAGGTCCTGCTGCCGATGCCAATGCAAGTTCCGACTCTAGCGCAACCGATCGCCCAGCTGGCATTGAGGACCATGTGGAAATTCCTGACAGCATTCTTCAGGCATCGGTGTTTATATTTCATCGTCTGTCGTCGCAAGTCAAGATCCTGGATTATGAGCATCCATCTCTTTCGCCAACGGGCGCCCAGTTCTGCGATGTCCTAGATGCCCTCGATGGAAATTACTATCTCACTGTCACCGAGCTGGGACATCCGCACCTTGCGTTGGCACCAGACTTTGACGCCTCCTTGGGACTCATCTACAAGAGTACGCTTTACCCTGCTTTCTATAAAACACCGGATAATGTGAACCTTTATCAGGTACAGCACCCTTATTCAGTGCTTTCTTACAATAGTTCGCTCAATAAGGACTACCAAGTTCACCTTACCCATACGCAGAACATCAACGATCATTGGAACTATGCCCTCGACTACCACCTTATCACTCCCCAGGGCCTATTTGCCAACAGTTCTGCCACTGACCACCTCTTTGATTTCAATACCAACTTCTATTCTCCCGATACGCGATACCAAGTGGCTGCCGGTTTTATATGGCAGCGTATGATATTGGGCGAAAACGATGGCCTTGCCCGTCCTGAAGCATTCCTCAACAACCAAATCAGCAACATGGCTGGCATTCCTGTCAACGACAATAAGCACAGTAGCTTTAGTGGTGATGCCACTGTCTTTGTTCGTCAGTCGTTCAATACTGTCCGCCAAGTCGAGTGGTACCGTCCCATCCGTCAACAGTTCACTGACACTGTGATAACATACGACACGCTTTCGATGCCGCATGTCGACACTGTCAGCTTAGATACAGTTTTTCTCGATAGCATTATCTCCAACACCCAATATCAGCTTCGCGACTCCATCGTGGGGTACGATACGATCCAACCCCATGCCCCGCATTGCTATAATACTGGTGTATTTGGTTTTGATTTTCAGTGGGATAGGCAAAAATACCGTTATGTCGACTCTTCGCTCTATCATCAGCTATCGGCTTCGCTTTATTGGACCAACGACGCTTATCTCGACTATCGTTGGCATAACCCGCTCAAGCTGTATGGAGGCATCCGACCCCAACTCTCATGGCTCAATCTCAGTTCCGACTGCTATACCGACACCCTTGTGCGCCAAATGGCAATCTATCCCTTTGCACGCGTGGAAATAAGTCCATGGCCTGCTGCCACGCTCAACGGCTATGCTGAAGCATCACCTGACTTATCGGAATACAACCTCGACGCATGTCTGGAATTTCCTTTTCGCGATAGCGTGGGCAATAGTTCTCGCCAGCTTTCCATCCATGGCATAGTTCAGGCTTATGAACCCGAGCTGATATACTATGCTCAATGTCTGCATGAGTTTAGCCTAGTCGTGGGAGACTTGCATACGGTAGGCGTCCGCAAACTGGAATTGGATTACCATCGTGAGGACCTCTTCGACATCCATCTGGCGGCACAACACGTCGACCACAACATATGGTTTCAAAAATGCACCCTTGAGGATGAGACCATCAATTTCATGCCCTATCAGACCGATGGCAATGCCCTCCTCCTACAGGCTCGCGTCAATCTCTATCTCTCGCTTGGCAGTTGGTTCCACATTGACATGCAGCAGCTGGCACAATACAGTACCGACCAAGATCAGATTCGTGTGCCACTCTTTGCTAGCAAGAATTCGGTCTATGCCGACTTTTCTCTTTTCCACGACGCACTTCACACCCAGGTGGGTGCTGACATTCGCTACCATACCCCGTTCAAAGCTGATGGCTATGCCCCTCAGCTCGGCATATTCTATCGTCAGGATGACATTGAGGTGGGCGGCTATGTGTGGGCTGACTTTTTCATCAACCTCCAAATCAAGCGCGCCAGCATCTACGCAAAAGCGGGACACCTCAACAGCCTTATCGAGCCTCAGTCCTACTATATCCTCCCCAACTATCCTTCCAAGCCTTTCGGCTTCTTTTTTGGACTCACATGGCGATTTTTTGATTAATTTTTGTCTGAAAACTATATTTGAACATCGTATAATAATTAATAATAAAACAAAACATTATGACACTTTTAGAACAGATTCGCTCCAAAGCTAAAGCTGCCCACAAGACCATCGTCTTGGCTGAAGGCACCGAAGAACGTACCCTCAAAGCTGCCGACATCATCCTTGGTGAAGGCATTGCCAACCTTATTCTCCTCGGCCCCGAGGCCGAAATTAAGTCTCTCGCCGCCCAGTGGGGACTGAAGAATATCGACCGCGCCACTATCATCGACCCCGAGACTAACCCCAAACGCGAGTACTATGCACAGATGCTCTGTGAGATTCGCAAGAAGAAAGGCATGCAGATGGACGAGGCCATGCGCTTGGTCGCCGATCCTCTCTACCTTGCCTGCTTGCTCATCAAGAATGGTGATGCTGACGGTGAAGTTGCCGGTGCCCGCAATGCTACTGGCGATGTGCTCCGTCCCGCCTTCCAGATTGTCAAGACCCTTCCTGGTGTCAGCGTCGTCAGCGGTGCTTTCATCATGATTCTCAAAGAACCCACCTATGGTGAGAATGGCATGTTTGTCTTTGCTGACTGTGCCGCCACTCCTTGTCCCACGGCTGAAGAACTTGGTCAGATTGCCGTTGTTTCCGCACAGACCGCCAAGGCTATCGCCGGATTTGAAGAGCCCCGTGTTGCCATTTTGAGCTTCTCCACCAAGGGTAGTGCCAAGCACGAACTTGTCGACAAGGTCATCGAGGCCACCCGCGTCGCACACGAACTTGACCCCAATGTCAAGCTTGACGGCGAACTCCAGGCCGATGCGGCCATCGTCGCAAAAGTCGGTGCTAGCAAGGCTCCCAACAGTGACATCGCTGGTAAGGCCAATGTCCTCGTATTCCCTGACCTCCAGAGCGGCAACATTTGCTACAAGCTCGTCCAGCGTCTCGCCGGTGCTGAGGCAGTAGGCCCCGTCATGCAGGGTATGGCAGCTCCTATCAACGACCTCAGCCGTGGCTGCAGCGTTGAAGATGTTGTCAACGTCGTCGCTATCACTGCCACCCAGGCAGCTGCTAAATAATCACAGCAATGGCTAATCAAGAAGATATTTTCAAAAAGGTTGTCTCTCATGCCAAAGAGTATGGCTTCATATTCCCCAGCAGTGAGATTTACGATGGCCTTGGCGCTGTCTACGACTACGGTCAGCTCGGTACCGAGCTTAAGAATAACATCAAACAGTATTGGTGGCGCAGCATGGTGCAGTACAACGAGAACATCGTCGGCATCGATTCTGCTATCTTCATGCACCCCAAGATTTGGAAGGCCTCTGGTCATGTCGATGCTTTCAACGATCCCCTTATCGACAATAAGGACTCCAAAAAACGCTACCGTGCAGACGTCCTCATCGAGGATCATATCGCAAAAATCGAGGATAAGATCAAGAAGGAGTGTGAGAAGGCTGCCAAACGTTTCGGCGATGCTTTCAATCGCGAACAGTTTGTCAGCACCAACCCCCGTGTCCTTGAACATCAGAAAAAAATTGACGAGATCCGTGCACGCTATGCCGAGCTCATGAATGCCAACGACCTCGACGGCCTAAAGCAGCTCATCCTAGATCTCGAAATTGTCTGTCCTATCAGTGGAACCCGCAATTGGACCGATGTGCGTCAGTTCAACCTCATGTTCGCCACCAAGATGGGCTCTGTCATCGATGACAGCGATACGCTCTACCTTCGCCCCGAAACGGCACAGGGTATTTTTGTCAATTTCCTCAATGTCCAGAAGTCTGGCCGCATGAAGATTCCTTTCGGCATTGCTCAGATTGGTAAGGCTTTCCGCAATGAGATTGTCGCTCGCCAGTTCATCTTCCGCATGAGAGAGTTCGAGCAGATGGAGATGCAGTTCTTTGTCCGCCCTGGAACCGAATTGGAGTGGTTCAAATATTGGAAGCAGGAACGACTCAAATGGCATCTTGCCTTGGGCATCCCCGCCGAGAAGTATCGTTACCACGACCATGAGAAACTGGCTCACTATGCCAATGCCGCCACTGATATCGAGTTCGATTTCCCCTTTGGCTTCAAAGAACTTGAAGGTATCCACAGCCGCACCGATTTCGACCTCACTCGCCACAGCGAGTTCAGCGGTAAGAAACTCCAGTATTTCGATGCCGAGCTCAACGAGAACTATACTCCCTATGTCATCGAGACCTCCATTGGCGTTGACCGCACTTTCCTGGCCATCTTCAGCCACGCCCTCAAAGACGAGACACTTGAGGACGGCAGCGTCCGCACAGTCCTCAGCCTCCCTGCCATGCTGGCTCCCTACAAGGCTGCCGTGCTGCCTTTGGTCAAGAAGGACGGCCTCCCCGAGAAGGCTCGCGAAATCATGGATGGCCTTAAGTATGACTTCATGCTCCAGTACGATGAGAAAGATGCTATCGGCCGCCGCTATCGCCGTCAAGATGCTATCGGAACGCCTTATTGCATCACTGTCGACAATGACACCCTCGCTGATAATACGGTCACTATCCGCGACCGCGATACCATGCAGCAGCAACGTGTCTCTATCGACAGCCTTCGCTCATTCCTTCACGAGCACATTCAGCCCATCAAGGTCGACTAGTATTTTTCGTTTCCAATAGGCAAAGGGACTCTCTCTCATTTGAGCGAGTCCCTTTTTTCTATTCTTTGAATAATAATTCCTATTATTTCAAAAATAAATAGTACCTTTGCATCGCGAAAGTCGCAAAACCGATTGCAGGGTTATCGACTCTCCCTGTGGGCGGCCGATTGTGTTTTATGAGTCGTGTTTCGCACTATGAAACAAGGTGTTGTAGCAATGCTATTGGTCGGGTTGGTAATGCTCTCTTCCTGCCGTAGGGAAGATTCTATCCGACCGATTTACCCACCTCAGTCTATAGGTATTTTTTCTGTAAGCCCCACGCAACAGGTCAGTTTTAGTACGGGAAATCTCCAATATGTCGACGGACAGTGGAACTTTTCCCGCAGCCAATATGATTTTTGGAGCTATTTTGTCAATACATTATGGGATCATTTCGGTTGGAGCACTTCAGCCACTTTCTGTGGCATGGATACCTCAACGGTCGGACAGGATTACTTGGGAGTCTTTGCCGATTGGGGAGACGACCCGTCATTGGTCAAAAGCCTTGGTGATGGATGGCGCACGCTTTCTTCCAACGAATGGAACTATCTGCTCCATGTGCGTTCTGTTGGAGGCGGTACTGGCAAAGGCCATAGCTACGATTTCGATACCGTGGCAGGTGTCTTTGGCTTGTTGCTCTATCCCGACGACTACTCCGATTTCGATAGGGTAACTTCATATGCTGTTGTCCCCGACGACTGCGTTTTCCTTCCTGCAGCTGGCATCCGCATGGGACGGCAGATGCAGAGGCCCTTTGGCGGCTATTATTGGGCTTCCGATTATGATGGGTTTAACAACAATTGTGCCTATGCTTTTGTGTTTGAGTCCACAGTCGACCCAGAGACGAATAAGCCGGTTTATTCGTTCCAACCTCAACACACCATCATGCCTCGATCCTACGGTGCCTCTGTTCGATTAGTAAGGGATATAGCTAAATAATAAAAATGGAAAAAATCGAATTCTCATTGAAAGCAGGGGAGGCCTTTATCCCCCTTATACAGCTGCTCAAGGCAGCCAACTGCGTGGAAACGGGTGGCGAAGCTCAATCTGTTGTCATGGACGGACTCGTGACCCGTAATGGTGAAGTAGAATTGCGCAAACGTGCAAAATGCATCCCCGGCGATGTCATCCGTTTTGACTGCTATGAAATAGTGATTAAATAATTTTGGTGTTGTTGTGCCTCTGTGACTTTGTCACAGGTTTTCGCTACCTGCTGGTCAATACACTCCCAGATTATTATTTATTCAGCACGATGCGGAATACTGTACCTTGCCCTTCTACGCTATATTTGATGTAGATGAGGCCGCGGTGATATTCCTTGATGATACGCTTGGCTAGCGATAGCCCGAGTCCCCATCCGCGTTGTTTGGTGGTGAAGCCCGAGTCGAATACCCTTTTTTGAACTGATGGCGGCATGCCTTTGCCCGTGTCGGCAAGGTCGATATATACGTGGTGGCTATCGGTGGAGACGATGGCTGTGAAGGTTCCTGCTCCATTCATGGCATCAATGGCGTTCTTGGCAATGTTTTCTATGACCCATTCGAAAAGGTAGCTGTTGATGGGCGCCAACACTTCTTCATCGGGGAAATTGGTGACAAATTTTACTTTGCGCGAACTGCGTGTCTGCAGGTAGCCGAAGACGTTTTGAATGGCAGTGCATACATTTTCCTGTTGTAATTCGGGCACGGATCCAATCTTCGAAAAACGATGTGTGATGGTCTCTAGTCGCTGGAGGTCTTTGTTGATCTCTGTGGCATATTCGGCATTGAACGTTTTGCCTTCAAGATACTGTGTCCAAGCCATTAGCGACGAGATGGGAGTGCCTAGTTGGTGGGCAGTCTCTTTGGCCATTCCTACCCATATTCGGTTTTGCTCCATGCTGCGAGCCGTGCGGATTAGGTAGTATGATACCAGCACCAGGACAAAGAATACAAAGATATAGAGCAGTGGAATCCAGCGTAGCGACTTCAGCAGTGGAGTGCTCTCGTAGAAAAGGTAGGCACGGTTGTTGTTGGCCAGTCGGAACTCAATGGGGTCGTTTTCTTGCGCCATTTCGCACAGCTTGTCCGAGAGACGGTCAGGGGTGGCAAACTCGTTGCTGTCGATGTTTCCGCTGCCCAGCACCACTTCCTGCAGGCTGTCGACAATGAGCACGGGTACGAAGACCGAGTTGTTCGTGATCTCGCTTAGGAACGATTCGTTGAAACCGTCCAGCACGTTGCGTAGTTCAGTATAGCCGCGAGATTCCTTGTAGTACAACGTCATGGGCATTCCCCATATGCGATAGTGGAAAGGTTCGTTGTGTGAGAATTCTTCCAATAGGTCGCCTTCCAGTTTCTGCCCCGCTAGTTCGCTGGGTACGGTGATGATGGAGTCACGGCCGGTGATGATGATGGCGGTCTCGCAGCTGTCCACGATGTACCGCACATATTCGAGGCTGAAGTTGACATCGGCGCCGATATCGGCTTGGTCGAACGAGCGCAGCACGTTGGTGTACATCTCCATCTTGCGGTGTTCGTCCAGGGCCATGTTGGCAAAGAACCGCTCCGAGTAGTTCACCAACTGTGCCTTTTGGCTGATGGCGTTGGCCCATAGCTTTACCTTCTCCTCCTCCGACTTGCGTATCTGGTTGGAAATGTTGTTGATTTCAAATAGCGCAAATCCGGCAAGGAGCACGGTGATGGCGAGGATGATCCACTTGGCGTTCTTCATTGTGGGGAATATGGGGTAGGGTAGGGGTTAGTCGAATTTGATGGTCTTGGCGGGCTCTATGTGGGAGATGTAGATGGTGGGCAGCAACAGTGCCAATAGGCAGACCAGGAGCGCACCCACGCTGATGGCTAGGAAGGTCCAGCCGCTGAGGGCGATGGGCACGGTGTCCATCATGTAGCTTTCGCTGTCGAGGCTGATGATGCGAAAATGCTGTTGCAGCCAGCATAGCAGCAGGGCTGCTGCGTCACCGATGAGGATGCCTTTGGCAATGATGGAGGCCGACTTGATAAGAAAGATGCGGCGTACGCTGCGATTGTTGGCACCTAGGGCTTTGAGAATGCCGATGGTGGAGGTTTTCTCAAAAATCATGATGAGCAGTGCCGACACGATGGCCACGGTGCACACGAGCATCATGATGGCAATGATGAGCACGATGTTGCTGTCCAGCAGGTCGAGCCAGCTGAATAGTGCTGGGTTTTCGTCTACTATGGTAGTGGCAGTGAGGTCATATCCAAGCTGGCTGACCACCAAATCCTGGATGCTGCGCAAACGTGAGAAATCGTCCACTAGCAGCTCATAGCCTGCGGCTTGTGTGCTGTCCCAATCGTTGAGCCGTTGCACCTGCCGTAGATCGCCGATGATATAGTGCTCGTCAAAGTCGGCTAGGTCGGTGCTGTAGATGCCGCAAACCTCAAATGCGCGGGCTCTGTACATGTCGCCTTGCCAGAAATAGGTGCGTAGCTTGTCGCCAATCCCTACCTCCAGCTTGTTGGCCACGGTTTGGGAAATGATGACCTCGTTGGAGGGACGTTCTTCAGGAAAAGCAAACAGCCTACCACTCACTAAGTTGCTGGCGAAGAAGGTGCTGTCGTAGCCGCTGTCCACGCCTTTGAGAATGATACCTTGAATCTGATCTTGGGTTTTCACCATGCCTCCCTTGTTGGCGAAGAAGCTGACATGATGCACTCCAGGAATCTGCCTAAGCCTGTTCACCTCGGGACGGACAGTATCGATGGGCAATTCCTCGAAGGTGTTTCCCAAGGCATAGTTGCTAACCACTATGTGAGAGCCGAAACCCACCACTTTTTGGCGTATCTCGCCTTGGAAACCGCGCAGGATGCTCACGGCCATGACCATCACGATTACGCCTAAGGCGATGCTGCAAACGGCGATGCTCACCAATGGGCCAGAGTAGCTGTTTCTGTCCCGTGGTAAGAATTTCTTGGCTATGAATCGTTCAAAGTTCAAGGGTCAAAGGTCAAGGATTAGGGACAAAGGACCACGGGCTAAGGGCTGTGCGGGAGCCGTCCGTTGTCCGTTGCCCCTAATTTTAATTCTTAATTCTTAAATCATTAAAATGCTGTAGCGATGCCGATGAAGTCGTCGGCTTTGAGGCTGGCGCCGCCGATGAGGCCGCCGTCAACGTCGGGATTGGCGAAGAGCTCCTTGGCGTTGCTGGGCTTGCAGCTTCCGCCATAGAGGATGCTGGTGTTGTCAGCCACTTCCTTGCCGTATTTCTCAGCGATGAGGCCGCGGATGAAGGCATGGATCTCTTGGGCTTGTTCGGGGGTGGCAGTCTTGCCGGTGCCGATAGCCCATACGGGCTCGTAGGCCACGACGATGTTGGAAAATTGCTCGGCAGTGAGGTGGAAGAGACCGTCGGTGATTTGTTTCTTCACGACTTCGAACTGCTTGTTGGCTTCGCGTTCTTCGAGGACTTCGCCGCAGCAGACGATGGGGCGGATGTCGTGGGCGAGGAGTTGGTCGACCTTGGCAGCCACGATGGCGTCGGTCTCGTGGTAGTAGGCACGGCGCTCGCTATGGCCTACGATGCAGTAGTCTAGGTCCATGCTTTCGAGCATGGCTGCGGACACTTCACCGGTGTAGGCGCCCGACTCCTTGTCGCTGACGTTTTGTGCGCCAACGGCGAAATAGCTGTCCTCGCTGCCGTCGCTAGCAAGTTCCAAGAAGGGGAAAGGAGGGCATATCACCAGCTGGGTGTTAGGATCGAGGGTGGTCTCTTCGAGTTTTTGTTGGAGATCGTAGATCAAGTCATCGGCCTCGGAAAAGGTCTTGTTCATTTTCCAGTTTCCTGCAACAATGTGTTTTCTCATGGTAGTGTGTATTTTTATGATTAGTTCTTTATTAATTATCGACTAATAACGCGCTTCGTCTGATATTATTGTATTGGCCGGATATTATTTTTAAGAAACTGGGCGAAACAGAATGAGCCGAAGTAAGAATGGAAAATGCCCCCACCTCTCAAGGCTGCCGCCAAAAAATAGAAGGCCGTATCCCAAATAATAAAAAGCAGTATCCCAATAATAAAAGGCTGCAGCCCAATATTAGAAGGCGGCAGCCAAATAATAAAAAGCAGTATCCCAATAATAAAAGGCTGCAGCCCAATATTAGAA
>X415_White_Rhinoceros__coassemble_17_pt1 | contig 55137 bp, 42 predicted proteins | sample X415_White_Rhinoceros__metabat2_low_PE_004 | metagenome-assembled genome bin X415_White_Rhinoceros | reverse complement strand
AGCTATAGGCGGCATCGGAAGTGAGGGTGACATAGTCGCCTTCGCACATATCGTGACGAGAGATGGAGAGCTTGGGAATGACTTTGTATGCATTGACACTGTCCCATGCGACGCATTGCTTGCGGCTGGTGACCTTGACGTAATACTTGCAAGTGTCGGCATAGGGCTCAGTGCGTAGCGTTGGACCTTCTGCGAGTTGGCTGGTGCCGTAGAGTTGACGGTACCATCGGTAGGAGCAGCCCTCGGTTTCGGTGCTGACGGTGATGGCGGTTTGCTGGCCGTTGCAGACAACGGTGTCGCCCGTGACAGTAAGTTCGGGGTGTTGGAAGACCTCGATGGTGTCAAAGGCGCTGGCCGTGCACCAGATGGTGTCGTAGGTATTGATGCTATCGCGGGTGAAGAGGCCGTTGTATGCGCGGAGTTCGACGGAATTCTTGTAGTTTTCGAAGATGCGCTGGATTTCTTGGTTATTGTTGCGGCGGTTGCCGAAGATGGTATCGCCATTGAGAATCCAGTCGCGTCGGCGAGAACCTACGGTGTTATCACGCAGGACGACGACTTCGGAATCGCAGACTTCTCGGGCAGAGGGCTCAATGATGGGATGAGGACGGCCTAGGGGGGTAACGATATAGGTACTATCGCTGAAGCAAGTATGGTCGTCGGTGTTGAAGGAACGCACCTTGACGGCATAGTGGCCGATGCTGTCGTAGCGATGGAGGACAACGGGACCGATAGCAGAGTCAACGACGGGAGTGGAAGTGTTGGCACCGGAATAGAACCACCATTTGGTGATAGAGGTGTCGCAGCCGTTCATGTCGTTTGGAACGTAGCTCTTATTGGTGAGAGTGAGGTCTCCGTCGCAATTTTTGAGGGTATCAATCATCATAGATGGTTTTGTGTTCTGCACGCTGACATATACTCTAGAAACAAATGGAATTTGTTCATTCATTTGAGAGGTCATATCGCAGCGGAACACCTGAATGTTGGTGTATTGTCCAGCCATAGAGCCTTCGGTGAGGAGAAAGTCGCTAATTTGACAGTCGTAGATGTTGTTGGTGCTGGTAGAGGGGGTGAGTTGGGTGAAGTTGATGTTGTCGGGCACATTCATAAGGCTGGCGATGCCTTCCATGCCTTGATTGCATTTATACCAAACGTAGTTTGAAAGTCCCGGAGGTGCAGTGAGACGCTGCACCATGGTGGTGGCACCAGCGGGACAGCCAGAGGTCTTAATTTCCATGGATTGACATTCGCCAGCGATGTAGGCGCAGGCATAGTGGGCACTCATGCTGCAGTCGCCGGCACCAATTTTGATACGGACTGTCTCGTAGAGATAGTTGTTGAGGTTGATGGCGACCTTGTTCCAAGGAAGGTAGATGTTGCAGCCATAGGAGGCGCCAGAATTGTGCTGGCCGGTGCTGCCTACATAGAATGGTGAAACATCGGCACCCGAACCTGCGGGGGTAGGACGAATGTAACAGAGCGTGTCGCCGCCAATACGTTGCCAGCTTGTTGTACCAACTCTTTTCTCAATTTCAATGGCGAATTCGGGGTTTTCGGCAACAGTGTGCTGACCATTCTGAAGGGAGAGTGCGTACCAGATGAAGATAAGGGAGTTTTGGGGACGGACATCGAATTGGTAGCAGAGCATTTCAGCTTCGTGAGTGCCGCCGCAGTTGTTGCCTAGGCGAATGGAGCTAGTGAAGGTGTTGTCGGGGGGAAGGTAGGATAGGTGATTGGAGGTCAATGGGTCGTTGCCAGAACCTTTGATGACAAATCGGTTCATGTAGTCAGACTGGTTGTTGATGTCGACCGAGCCGCCTTGTGTGCAGCTGGAACCAGAGGAACGAGTGGCCAACTGGGATGCGTTAATCTGCGTTCCCCAGTTAGTCATGCCCCATGAGCCGCATTGGCTAGCAGTAGCATTCTTGCTGCCTTCGAAACCATACCATTGTGCGCTGGCAGCGTTGCCGCCAGAAGAGATGACGAAAGAGGTGGGGTTTTTTAACCCTTTGCAGTAGTCGGCACCGGATTGTGCAGAGGAATCGATAGCTATGAGCATGGCGAGCAGAATCAATGCTATCGTCTTGATATGTAGGTTGTTCATGTTATATGTAGTTGTTTTATTATAATTCATTATACTATCATGACACATTAAGGCGTTTTTTGTTGCAAAAAATATTAATTTTTTTATTTTTTATAGATTATTGGTTGATGCAGCGAGCTGAGGTATTCTTTTTCACGTTGCATGATTTCATTTTTTGTGGGCTCATCCATGAAAGTGTCTTGGAATCGTTGCCAAATGAAATCGACTGCCAAATCAGATGGATGGCAGAGATCTCGAGCATAAAATCGGTAGTCTCGCAATTCGTCCATCAACAATTCATAACTATCAAAATAGGTGCATAGTATATTAGATTGGATCAATCGGTCGATAGCAAGCAGCAACGTGCTTTTGCTGAGTTGGTTGGCATGTGCGCCATCGGATAGGTGCCGGATAGGGCTAACAGTGAGTATAACAGGTACTGATAATTGGGAATTGAGTAAAGTAAGGAGGTTCTGCCATGTCGACACAATGCTTTCGATGGACAGCCTTTTCCGATTGAACTGCTGGCTAGGTAGTTTGTGACAGTTGGCTACAACGAAATCTGAAGGCAAAGTGTTGGAGTTGCTCAGATAGAAGGCATAGGATGTTCCGAAGGTGATGATAAGGGTCGGCTTTTTTTGAAGGAACAAGTACGTTTTGAGAATAGAATCGTTGCAGCATTCAAGGCAATCCGACATGTTGGGGCGCGAAAAACGGCTGTGGTGAAGCCATGAATGCCAAAGCCCCTCGCGTTGGACCAAGAAGTTGCTGTTGATAGGGGTATTGGTGATAGCCCGCTGAAGGCATGAAGCAATGGACATGGGATTGTACAAAGTCCCAAAGGGATTGCATAGCACATCGAAACCAGCATGTTGCATTCGAGCGCCAATCTCATCGGTAAAGCATGAACCTAAAAGCAAGATTGGCGTATCTTGGGTGATTCGCTGTTGTGAGAGCTGAGTTTCGATATGTGTGAACAACTTTATCATCAGAAGCGAGCTAATGTTTTGATGTTGTATATCTCGGATAGTTTCTCTATTTCGGGAAGGAAATCGCGAATGTTTACCATTTTTTCGCGAGTTTTCATTGTTATGGAGATATTTTGTTCTTCATCGATGACCCGAGCTTCAATTGGCACTTTCCCCGAATGTTTCTTCATTAGAGTTTCCAGCTGCTTGCAAAATGGCATTGTGATGGAATCAAGATTTACATCAAAGGTAAGCATTTTCGTATTTTTCTCCAAGACTTCTGTCAACAACATCATTTGATTAACTCTCAGCTTTGGACGATTTTTAACGATGCTGCCGTCTGGGTTTTCATGGATGGATTGCTTGACATTCCCACAAAGGTAGACAAAGAAATCTTTTTGGAAATAGTACTTATATTTAAGGTATTCATCTTTGTATAGCCGTAGCGTAAAGGGTCCGCTGTAGTCTTCGATTGTCATAATGCCAAAGGGGTCTCCGTTACGTTGGGATGTGCCGTCCTTGACTTCGGTGACAATGCCTCCAATTCGGAATTCCTTGCCAACCATCTGTTCTAAATTGTTTAGTTCTAGACACGTGTTGGTGGTGAAATTCTGCATTTCGTATTTGAAGGTATCAAGTGGATGTGCACTGAGATAGAACCCGATGACGCTATATTCTTCTCGGCATCTTTCTATCACGCTCCATGGATCACAGGTGGGGATAGGAGGGTGGGCTTCTTGTTTGATATCGTCGCTCATGTCGAAAATGGTCATCTGCGTACTCTCTGCATTTTCACGGCTTCGGACTGCCCATCGCATCATCTTTTCGATGAATGATGGAGCGTTTTCGGAGGGACTGTCTTTAACAAAATATTGTGCTCGATGCATTTCCCCAACCCCATCAAATGCACCTGCTTTTACAAGGACTTCGAGGTTTTTGCGATTGATGGAACGAATATCTACTCGATCGAGCATGTCGAAGATGTCTTTGTATGGGCCATTCTTTTCACGTTCGTTGATAATGGCTTCGGAAGCAGCTTCGCCCATGCCGCTGATAGCTTGCAATCCAAATCGTATCTGTCCGTGGGAATTGACTGAAAAATCCATTTCGGATTCATTGACTGATGGCAGTAATATCTCAATGCCGTGCTTTCTGCAGTCGTCCATCAATTCAGTGGTTCGCTTGATATCGCTTTGTCCGCTAGTCATGACAGCCGCCATGTATTCGGCTGGATAATGGGCTTTTAGATAGGCCGTTTGGTAGGCCACCCAGGAGTAGCAGGTGGCATGGGACTTATTGAATGCGTAGGAGGCGAATTTTTTCCAGTCTTCCCAGATTTTGTGTAGCTTTTCTTTGGGGTGTCCGTTTTGCTCACCACCTTCATAGAAGAGCACCTCCAACTCGTTCATCTTCTCAATCTGCTTTTTACCCATTGCTTTGCGTAATGTGTCGCTCTGTCCTCGAGTGAAATTGGCAAGCTGGCGGCTCAAAAGCATGACCTGTTCTTGATAGACAGTGATGCCATAAGTGTCCTTGAGGTATTTTTCCATGCAGGGAATGTCGTACTCAATGGGTTTTCGACCTTGCTTACGATCAATGAAATCGGGAATGTAGTCCATGGGCCCTGGCCGATAGAGTGCATTCATGGCGATGATATCCTCAAAGGTGTGTGGCTCTAATTCGCGCAGATATTTCTGCATTCCTGGCGACTCAAACTGGAACGTACCAACGGTGTTGCCTTCGCAAAATAGTTGGAAAGTGGCCTCGTCATCCATGGGTAGGTGGTCAATATCAACTTCGACGCCATGATTCTTTTTTATCATATTGATGGCGTTTTTGATGATAGTGAGATTCTTTAAGCCTAGGAAGTCCATCTTGATGAGTCCGACGGTTTCGACAACATGGCCATCGTATTGGGTTACAAGCACATTTTGTTTGGACTCTTTATCATAGATGGTGCATACAGGTGCAAAATTGGTCAAATCGTCGGCTCCGATGATGACTCCGCAGGCATGGATACCCACCTGCCGATTGGTGTCTTCAAGTTCGGCTGCATAGGTGAGCATGTTCCGTATCTCTTCTTGGTCTTGGCTCCCCATTATTTCTTTCAGCTCGGGTACATATTTATAGCAGTTGACCAAGTTCACCTTTGGAGACTTTCCCTTCTCATCTTTGATGTTGTCGGGGAAGTTTTTTTCGGGGATGTACTCTTTGAGTTTGTTAACGGTAGAAAGCGGTACCTTCTCCACTCGGCCTACGTCAGCAATGGCTGACTTGGTGGCCATTGTGCCATAGGTGATAATGTGGGCGACCTTTTCTTTTCCATACTTCTGAGTGATCCAATCCAGCACTCTGCCTCGTCCGGCATCATCGAAGTCGACATCGATATCGGGCAGGGAGATGCGGTCTGGGTTGAGGAAACGCTCAAAAAGGAGATCATACTTTAACGGGTCGATATCGGTAATCCACAAGCAATAAGCCACCACGCTTCCGGCAGCAGAACCACGTCCGGGTCCTACGCTGACTCCCAGCTCTTCGCGGGCTCCGCGGATATAGTCGGCAACAATAAGGAAATATCCTGGGAAGCCCATGGTTTTGATGGTGTGCAGCTCAAAGGTGATGCGCTCAATTTGCTCATCGGTCAGTTCGTCACCATAGCGCTTGTGTGCACCATTCCAAACGAGTTGCTCCAAGTAGTCGGCTTCAAATTTGATGCGGTATAGCTTGTTATATCCGCCTAGCTTCTTTATCTTCTTTTCAGCGTCCTCTTGGCTGAGGACTACCTCATGTTTTTCGTTTTGTGTGAATTCGTCGAATAGTTCCTGTTCTGTGATGCGTTGCCTGTATTCGGCTTCGCTGCCAAAACTGGCAGGGATGTCGAACATTGGCATGATGGGGTCGGAGTCGATTGAGTAGACTTCTACTTTGTCGGCAACCTCCATCGTGTTGCTAATGGCTTCAGGAATGTCGCTGAAAATGGCAGCCATCTCTTCTGGGCTCTTGAGCCACTCCTGTTTGGTGTAGTGCAAACGATTGGGGTCGGCATAGTCTGACTGAGTGGAGAGGCAGATGAGATGATCGTGCGCCTCGCCATGCTCCTCTTCCACAAAATGGACATCATTGGAGGCAATTACCTTGATGTTGTGTTTGTGTGCGAGTTCAATGAGGTAGGGATTGACACGCTCTTGCTGGATATAGGTGTCGTGGTTGCTGTTGGGTTTGTCTGTCTTATGGCGTTGAAGCTCTATATAGTAGTCGTCGCCGAATATTTCCTTGAACCAAAGCACTGCTTTTTCAGCTTCTTCAAGTTTTCCGGCCATTATTAGTTGGGGTATTTCTCCACCTAAGCATGCAGAACAGACAATGAGTCCTTCATGATATTGTTGCAGCACATTATGGTCGATACGGGGCCTGTTGTAGAATCCGTCGGTATAGGCTATTGAAGCTAATTTGCAGAGAGATTTATATCCTTGTTTGTTCTTTGCTAAAAGAATGAGGTGGTAGCCGCTGCTGTCGACGATGCGTTCGCGTCCAGTTTCTGGATTTATTTCTTTGAAATCCTTGTCTTTATCATACAGTGTTCTGCGGGCACAATAGGCTTCTGTACCGATAATCGGCTTGAAAATTTGCGCTTTCAGCTGTTCAATCTGATATTCTGCCTCTTGCTTCTCCTCGGGGGTGGCACCATCATTCTTGAGAATGGATTCTTGTTCCTTGATTTTATCTCGTACTTTGCCATTCTCTTTGTTGCATGTGTCAACCAAATCCTTGATGCCAAACATGTTGCCATGGTCGGTGAGCGCCATTGCGTACATGCCGTTTTTCTTGGCCTTTTTTATTAGGTCACTCACTTTGCTCATGCCGTCGAGCATGGAGTAGTGGGAGTGTACGTGCAAGTGGGTGAAGTTCATGAGGCTAGCGTTTTTTGTGGAGACTCTGGCTTCTCATTCATGTCTTTCCCGTTCAGGTAGAGATGGATGCCATCGGGTAGGTATTTATATCGTATACAGTCAGTTCGCTTGGTGCCATCATCAGAATATTCGGTAATGGTCATCTTTATATGCTGCCCTTTACGATTGTATCGGTCTACTCTCACCAACAGCAGTTGCTCGTCGGCAGTATAGACCTCTGTGCGAATGATTTGCCCCTGTTTGTTGAAATATTTTATAGTGCGATTTTCTATTGCGCCATTGTCATCATAGCAATACTCTATCTGTGCGGCTAGCCGATTTCCATCATCATAAATATAATGTATGGATAGCTGTAGATGCCCTTCGTCATCGCGTACCAAAACGGTGTCCTTGAGTACAAGCGATGATGAATTATCTTGGGCATACAGGGCTCCAGCAATCAGCAAGAATAATATGATGAAAAGGCGTTTCATTGCAACTTTTTGTAATGCAGGCGGTGAGGGGTATCGTCACCGAGGCGTTTGCGACGGTTTTCTTCGTATTCGCTATAGCTGCCCTCGAAGAAATAGACTTGTGAGTCGCCTTCAAAGGCAAGGATGTGGGTACAGATGCGGTCGAGGAACCAACGGTCGTGGCTGATGACGACGGCGCATCCAGCAAAGTTCTCAAGGCCTTCTTCGAGCGCTCTCATGGTGTTGACGTCAATGTCGTTGGTAGGCTCGTCGAGGAGCAGCACATTGGCTTCGCTCTTAAGAGTCAGTGCTAGGTGGAGGCGGTTGCGCTCGCCACCGCTGAGCACTCCAGCCTTCTTGCTTTGGTCGGTGCCGGTGAAGTTGAAGCGAGAAATGTAGGCACGGCTATTGACCATGCGTCCACCCATCTGGATGAGCTCGTTGCCTTCGCTCACGACGTCATAGACACTCTTTTCGGGATCAATTTGGACATGTTGCTGGTCGACATAGCCTATTTTGACCGTTTCGCCCACCTCAAATGTGCCAGTGTCGGGTTTCTCTAAGCCCATGATGAGGCGGAAAAGGGTGGTTTTTCCGCAGCCATTGGGCCCGATGACGCCGACGATGCCGGCAGGAGGCAGCGAAAAATTGAGATTCTCGTATAGCAGTTTGTCTCCGTATGCCTTACTGACACCAGACACTTCAAGGACCTTATTGCCTAATCTGGGACCATTGGGAATGTATATTTCTAGGTTCTGCTCTTTTTCCTTGACATCTTCGTTCATCATGCGGTCGTAGGCTGCCAAACGGGCTTTGCCCTTTGCATGACGTGCTTTAGGAGCCATCCTCACCCATTCCAACTCTCGTTGCAGGGTCTTCCGGCGTTTGCTCTCTTGCTTTTCTTCCATGGCTAGGCGCTGGGTCTTTTGGTCAAGCCAGCTGCTGTAGTTCCCTTGCCAGGGAATCCCTTCTCCGCGGTCTAATTCGAGAATCCAGCCAGCCACATTGTCTAGGAAGTAGCGGTCGTGGGTGACGGCAATCACGGTGCCTTTGTATTGGCGGAGGTGCTGCTCGAGCCATTCGATGCTTTCGGCGTCGAGGTGGTTTGTGGGCTCGTCAAGCAGTAGAATATCTGGCTCTTGCAGAAGCAAGCGGCACAATGCCACGCGCCTACGTTCGCCACCGCTGAGATTTTTAACAATCTGATCCTCTTCAGGGCAACGCAAGGCGTCCATGGCGCGCTCTAGTCGGCTGTCGAGGTTCCATGCATCATATTGGTCGAGAAGTTCGGTCAGCTCGCCTTGGCGCTCGCAAAGTTTGTCGAAATCGGCATCGGGTTCGCCAAAGGCATTGTTCACCTCCTCATATTCTTTGAGGGCGTCAACGATGGGCTGCACGGCTTCTTGCACCACCTCTTTAACGGTTTTGGAATCATCTAGTTTGGGCTCTTGCTCTAAATATCCGACACTGTATCCAGGCGAAAAGACCACTTCCCCTTGATAGTCCTTGTCTACGCCAGCAATGATCTTGAGCAAAGAACTTTTTCCCGAACCGTTAAGTCCGATGATGCCGATTTTGGCACCATAGAAAAAGGATAGGTAGATATCTTTCAAAATCTGGCGGCTCGGGGGGATGAGTTTTCCCACGCCTACCATTGAGAAAATGATTTTTTTGTCGTCAGCCATGTTGTAATCTATTATTTGTTTGAATGCGTTAACGTGAACTGTGTGTAAGCGTTGGCGCTATCGTTAAGTTTTCGTTGGACCGACATGGATTTCTTCTCTCGTGAAGAATGTCAAGCCATTGGCTAGCCAACTACTCACTATAGCGTAAGTCTTTGACATTGAGTTGGATTTCGGTCTTTCCGTTCCAATAATTCTCTTCAAAGGTATAGCACATCGAAAACGAATCGCCTTTTTTCATACGTTGGAAGCAGTCGCCAAGGCCAAAAGCGATGGAAGGGAATGATTTTGAGCGTGAAACAAGCGAAATGGCATTGAATTTCAAATGCTTTGTTCCCACAACCCTAGGATAGCCAGTGTCAACTAAATCATGAGAGAGAAATACCGGCATGTTGTTTTCTGGCCCAAAGGGGCTGAACTGCTTGAGTATTCGTAAAAATTTGGGTGTGATATGTGTCCCAAAGTCAATCTCGGCATCTATCTCGATTTCTGGCACCATGCTGTCAACCAGTAGATTCTGTTGCACGACTTGTTCGAAACGATCCTTGAATGCCTCAAAGTTCTCAGGCTTTACGCTGACGCCTGCCGCACATTTGTGGCCACCGAAGTGCTCGAGCAAATCGCTGCATTGCTCGAGTGCAGTATGTACGTCAAACTCTTTGATGCTTCGTGCCGAACCAGTTATGAGGTTGTCGGTAGAACGGGTGAATATAATGGTTGGTTTGTAGTAGGCTTCCACCAAGCGGGAAGCCACAATGCCGACCACTCCCTTGTGCCAGTTCTCGTCGAAGAGTACAATGCTTTTCCTGGCTTTCATCGCAGGGTCGCTCTCAATTCTGCGTTTTGCCTCTTCTGTGGCCGCGCTGTCCAAATCTTTTCGCTCTGTGTTGTAGTTGTTTATCTCCTCTGCCAACATTCCAGCTTGGGTCGGGTTGTCGCTCAGCAGCAGCCGCACTGAGTCGAATGCGCTGCGAATGCGTCCTGCTGCATTGATCCTTGGGCCGATGAGGAAAACCAGGTCTGTGATGTTTAATTCTTTGCAGAAATAGGACTGAATTTCTGGATGATTGTTGATCTCGTCTTCAGTCCTGCGTGCGATGTTGCCGTATGTGAGGATGGCTTCGATGCCTGGACGAGGGTGTGTATTGATGACTTTTAGGCCAAAGGATGCCAATACTCTGTTTTCGCCCATGATAGGCACGATGTCCGACGCGATGCTTACGGCAACCAAATCAAGGTATTTCAGTAGGTTGAGTTGCAGGTTGTCGCGTTTGGTGCGACGTGATTCATCCAATGAGTCGGGATTATCGCAAAGCCTCACACCCATGCGCTGCTCTTGATGGGCTTCGACTATTTTGAAACTGATGCCGCATCCCGATAGCTCCTTGTATGGATATGGGCAATCTTCGCGCTTGGGGTCAAGGACTGCCACAGCCTTGGGAATATTCATCCCATCTGGCAAGTGGTGGTCGCCAATGATAAAATCAATGCCGAGCGAGGTTGCATATTCAACTTGCTCCATTGCCTTGATTCCACAGTCTAGGGCTATGATTAGCTTGACTCCTGTCTCTTTTGCATAATTGATGCCCTGAATCGATACTCCATACCCTTCGCTATCTCGGTCGGGGATATAAAAGTCGATGTTGTGATGAAAAGTAGAAAGGTAGGAATACAGCAAAGCAACAGCCGACGTACCGTCTACATCGTAGTCTCCATAGATGAGTATGCGCTCACGACGACGCACCGCCTCGTTGATGCGCGCAATGGCGCCATCCATATCCTTCATTAGGAAAGGATCATGCAGTTGGTCCAAACTAGGGCGGAAGAAACATCGCGCTTCTTCAAACGTGGTTATACCACGTTCTACCAACAAAGTTGCAATAACTTCATAAACGTTTTTCTCTTTTTCATTTACGTTAAGCTCTTCCGCAAGTCTTTTAACTACCTCTAAATCATAATCTTTCCTTAAAATCCAACGTTTTTCCTTCATATTTTTCTGGTTGTAAAAATACAACTTTTTTTTCATATAATAGAAAAAAAATTGAAAATGTGAAAAAAAAGGCTATTGCAGCTGATTATGACAAAAGACAACGGCTATGCTTTTGGCATAGCCGTTGCTTGAATTATTTTGATATTTTTACGACTAATGTCGTAAATTAAGCACCAAGTTCGAGACGTTTGAAACCGACACAGGCAAGTTCCTTATCGGTGGATTCGATGAACTGACGGACAGTCATCTTGCTCTCCATGATGTACTCTTGTTCGACAAGGGTGTTCTCCTTGAAGAATTTGTTCAGACGGCCGTTGGCAATCTGCTGGATCTGGGCTTCGTTGAGGGTAGCGGCTTTCTTCTCGGCTTCTTCAACCTTGATCTTCTTAGCCATTTCAACCTGCTCTTCGGTAATCCAGCCTTTGGCGCAGTTGGAGGCCATATGCTCTTCGCTGTCGACGTGGGCGGGGTTAATGCCGGCTTTCTTCAGAGCGGCGTCAACAGCCTTGCCAATAAGCTCTTCACGTGTCTTTTCAGCAGCGACTGCGAGCTCTTTGTCCTTCACTTCCTGGGGCACGCTGTTGGCATCGAGGGCGACGGGACGCATGGCCACGACCTGCATGGCAATGTTGTGGCCGACTTCGTCGAAACCAGGCTTGGACATTCCGATGATGGAAGCCATGCGGTTGCCGGGATGGATGTAGGCGTAAACCTGGGGGGCTTCGATGGTATCGAAGTGGGCAAGTTCGATTTTCTCACCGATCTTGGCAATCTGGTCGGTAATCTGGTCGGAGACCTTGCGGCCTTCGATTTCCATGTCTAAGACCTGCTCTTTGGAAGTGAGGCCCTTGGCCATGGCATTGTCGAGGATAGAGGTGGTGAAGGCGACAAAGTCGGCGTTGGTGGCGACAAAGTCGGTCTCGCAGCTTACCATGATGACAGCGCCATAGTTGCCGTTGCTCTTAGCAAGCACGCAGCCTTCGTTGGCATCGCGGTCAGCGCGTTTTGCAGCCATTTTCTGACCCTTCTGGCGGAGGAAATCGATAGCTTTCTCGAAATCGCCATCGCACTCGACGAGAGCCTTTTTGCAGTCCATCATGCCGACACCAGTCAGCTGACGAAGCTCATTAACCTGTTTTGCAGTGATATTTGCCATAATTAATTATAGTCTTTTTATTGTTTCTAAATGATAAGTAAGAGTTAAGTGCAGGGAGTTTCAGCTCCCTCGACACTTAACTCTTATCTTTTATGTTTTATTCAGCCTTAGGAGCCTCGGTACGCTCGGTACGGGGTCTACGGGGGCGGGTCTTCTTCTCAACGGGAGCTTCCTCGTTGCGGACTTCTTCCTCCTCCTCGGGTTGGGCGTCTTTGTCGAGCATGCGCTCGTTAAGACCTTCCTGGATAGCCTCAGTCATGTGCTTGAGGATGGCGGCTATCGACTTGGAAGCATCATCGTTAGCGGGGATGGGGAAGTCGATGAGATCGGGGTTGCAGTTGGTGTCGACGATTGCGAAGGTGGGGATGTTCAAACGGCGGGCTTCAGCAACGGCAATGTGCTCTTTGTTGATGTCAATGACGAACAGGGCGCTGGGCAGGCGGGTAAGGTCGGCGATGGAACCGAGGTTCTTGTCCAACTTGGCACGCTCACGCTGCACCTGGAGGCGCTCACGCTTGCTGATGTTGTTGAAATCCTTGTCGTGCATCAGCTGGTCGAGGTTGTTCATCTTCTTCACAGCCTTGCGGATGGTGGTGAAGTTGGTGAGCATACCGCCGGGCCAACGCTCGGTCACGAAGGGCATGTCAACGGTCTTGGCCATTTCGGCGACAACGTCCTTTGCCTGTTTCTTGGTAGCGACGAAAAGCACTTTCTTGCCACTTTTGGCAATCTGTTTGAGGGCGGCGGCAGCCTCGTCAGCCTTGACGATGGTTTTCTGCAGGTCGATGACGTGCATGCCGTTGTGCTCCTTGAAGATATAAGGAGCCATTTTGGGATTCCATTTTCTCTTGAGGTGGCCAAAGTGACAGCCAGCTTCGAGCAATTCTTCGAATTTTAATTCGTTCATTTTTTTTCTTTTTTGTTTACATTCCTGTGTACCAATTGCCAAGTAGTCCTTTTCCTATGTTCGGTTTTTCTGCTCTTGCCTTAGGCAGCAGAACTGGCAACCCAACGGAGTGTCTCGGCAATTTGGATTCTAAACTTATTATCTTTCGGCCGATAGCGGCTATCAAGCCGCAACGGACAATTTCCAAATGACTAACGCTTGCTGAACTGGAAGCGTTTACGAGCCTTGGGCTGGCCGGGTTTCTTACGCTCAACCATACGGGGATCGCGCATCAGGAAGCCTTCCTTCTTCAAAGCAGGACGGTCCTCAGCGTTGTTCTCGCAAAGGGCACGGGAAATAGCCATGCGGAGAGCCTGAGCCTGGCCGGTGATGCCGCCACCATCGAGGTTGGCCTTGACATCCCATTTGCCTTCAGCACCGGCAACCTGGAAAGGCTGGTTGACGATGTACTGCAGCGGACCAGTGGGGAAATATTCTTTATAGTCTCTGTTGTTGACAACAATGTTGCCGTTACCGGGGGTCATATAGACGCGGGCCACGGAGCATTTTCTTCTTCCGATAGTGTTGATTACTGCCATATCTGTCTATTATCTAACGTCGTTAATATTGATTGCTTTGGGATTCTGACCCTGGTGGGGATGCTCGCTGCCGGCATACACATAGAGGTTGCGGTAAAGGGCATCGCCAAGGCGATTCTTGGGAAGCATGCCGCGAATGGCGTGCTCGAGAACGCGCTCGGGATGGGTGGCGAGGACCTTGGCGGGAGTGGTCTCGCGCTGGCCGCCGGGATAGCCGGTGTAGCGCTGATAGATCTTATCGGTCATTTTCTTACCGGTGAAGACCACCTTCTCGGCATTGATGATGATAACGTTGTCACCGCAGTCGGCGTGCGGGGTGAAGCAAGGCTTGGTCTTGCCACGGAGAATGTTGGCCACACGGGTAGCCAAACGGCCGACGGTCTGATTCTCAGCATCAACGAGAACCCACTCTTTCTGAACAGTGTTCTTGTTGGCGGAGATGGTTTTGTAACTTAACTGATCCATTTCTTTATTTAACGATGATGTTTTCTTTTGTTAGTAACTTTTTTTGTGCTTCACGGCAATGAACAACCGCAAAAATGGTGACGGATAACTATTTTTTGCGTTTTTTGCCCCATGGCGCTCACACGGGTTTTTCTCGTAACACGTTGGAATCTAAGTCTGAACGGGTATGTAACGAGGCTTAGTTCCACTATGCTAAGAGGATGCAAAATTACGATTTTTTTTTGGACTGACAAAATTTTGTTTGTTTTTTTGAACTTTTTTCTGTGTGCAAATGTCCGATGAGACTGTATGGATTGCCATGTTTGATAATGATGTTTATACCCAACTTTCCCAAGGCCCTCCTAATCAATATCTCTTCAATGATCTTTTCTAATGCTTTTCCACCAATTGGCTCATAGTATGTCACTATTGGCCCTGGTTGTTTTACTGATTGCCCCTAATTCCTAGTCCAAGTTCTATTTCTTTGAGAGATGCATTCTTTCTTTTGCTTCTATTTTGGAACTTCTCCCCTAGTAACGTCGTCGTTCCTTCGCTCGTTTTCCAATTGTTTTCCAATCGTTATCCAATCGTTATCCAATCCTAGGGTTGGATAACGATTGGATAACGTTCGGAAAATGATCGAAGGGTCGTCGGGAAAGGATGGGACGATTGGCCGAAGGACTGCCCTACAGGTTGTTTAGCGAATCAGGGTGATAGTGCCCGCGGTGGTTTGGGTACTATTGGGATTGGAGACCTCTCGATAGCGGCATTTGTATACGTATGTGCCTTGTCGGCAGGGGTTTCCATGGCTGGTACCGTCCCAACCGTCTTGTTTTGAATTGATATGGCTCACCAATATTCCTTGTCGGTCATAAATCCATGCCTCCCATTCCATGATGCCTAACGTCCATGGCTTAAGGCGGATTGACCCATTGGGGATGAACACATTGGGGAAGGATATGGCTATGCGCCTGAATGGCACCTTTCTGTAGCTGGTATCTAGGCAAGTGGGGGAGTAGGCTTCCATCATTACTTCCACGGTGTCTCCCCAACTATTATCAGCATGAAAGGTTGCTTGTTCGTGGTTGTCCGCTTGGCGGATCCCATTGATGTACCAGTGCCGTCCGGCCCACCCTCCCCAGGTCGCCTCTCGGGTTCCTAGGCTGAAATCCTCAACTTTTAAATCCATTTGGTCGAGTGTCAGTACCTCTGGCCACACATGCATGGAAGCCACTACGGGTTCGATGGGATTGATGCTCACGCTTCCGCTTGCAGGACATTGAGGGGTTGCTCGGTAATCGATATACAAGGTGTAGGTTGTCGGCTTACTGGGATTGACAAGAATGTCAATATTGTTTTCTTGGCCAAATAGTGTGGTGTCTTCTGGGATAGCACTCCATTGATGGAATGGTATTCCTTCATAGCCATAAATATGATAGCATAACTTGCCTCTACATTGCGCCTTTGCCACTGGGTGCGGTTCAATATGGAACAATACTGTCAATGTCAAGTAGATTATGCTGTCGCAATCGGAATTGGCTCGTTGGATGGTGTCGAAATAGGCACCGGCATAAGAGAGTTCGCGGCCGTTGAAATGATATGTGTCACCTTCGCAGATGGTGTCCAATACCCGTATAAGGGTATCATGGCAAGGCGTTTGTGCTCTCCCTAGGCCTATCATTTGGAGGCATATGAACATCAGTGCTATGTGCCTTCGAAACCGCATTTCTGATTTGTGTGAGAATCACTATCAGAGACATGATTGGATAATCATTTCATATAGTTCGCGGGTGGAGATACCCATGGCTCGAGCCTGTTTTGGCACGATGCTTTCGGCACTTTGCCCGGGAATGGTGTTTACTTCCAAAAAGAAGAGCTCTTCTTTCTTTGTGTCGTAGATGTAGTCGAATCTAACGATACCTTTGCAATCGAGAAGGTCGTAAAGTTGTGATGAGACTCGCTGGATTTGATCGCTGATATCTTTATTTACCTCAGCTGGAGTTACCTCGTTGCTAAAGCCATCGTATTTGGCCGCATAGTCAAAGAATTCGTGTCCTCCAGTGGGAATGATTTCGGTGATGGGAAATACATATTTCTTTTCCTTAGTGCGGAAAACACCACAATCGAATTCACGTCCTTGGATGAATTCTTCGACGAGCACTTCTCCTCCTTCTGTCATTGCTTCTTCAATGGCAGGCTTGAGGTCTTCTGGACGTTTGACTTTTGTGGTTGCCACGCTGCTTCCTCCAGCGGCGGGCTTCACAAATAGAGGAAGGCTCAATTCTTGCAGTATGGCCTGCGGGTCGATTGGCTGGTTGCCATACAAAAGTTTGGATTTAGCTATGCTGACAATGCCAAAGCTATTGACCACAGGGTTGCAATAGCCTTTGTTAAAAGTGAGCGCCGATGTGTAGAATCCGCATGTGGTGTAGGGGACTCTGAGCATGTCGAAATAGCCTTGCAGCACACCGTTCTCTCCGGGATTGCCGTGAACGATGATAAAAGCTAGGTCAAAATGCTCAATGCCCTCAACCGTGAAGTTGCCGCGGTTAACGGGACAATGCTCTCCATTATCTTTCAGCCAATACCATTCGTCAGGGTCGATGACAATTTTGCATACATTGTATTTTTCATGGTCAAGATTCTCATAGACTTGGCAACCGCTGTTAATGGAGATGTCATGTTCTCCAGAGTAACCACCCATCACAAGTGCGATATTCTTTTTGTCCATAGTGAAATGTTCAATTGTTTTTGCAATAAAAATAATATTGATGTAACGCGAAGGTGAAATAATTATTGTGTCAAATTGCTATTTCATTTAATATAAGGGCCATTTGCAAAAGCTTTGGCTTTTTTTTTGTACACGTTGCATTCTGTATTGTGATAAGAAAAGCCGGAATACGATTCGTATTCCGGCTTGATCTGTTTGGATCGAGTATGGAAGAGGCTATATTATTCGCCTTTTTCTTCCTTCTCAATTTCGTTGCGGAGATTAGCGAGGACACTGAGGTCGCCAAGGGTGGTCTTCTCTAGGGTGTCGTTAATCTTCTTAACGGTTTTCTTAGTAGCGCGGTCTTTCTTTGCTTCGTCGTTCTCTGCTTTCACGCGTTCGCCTTCCATGTTGTCTTGGTGGATGCGGGTGTGGGAAACGATGATTTTCTTGTTCTCTTTGGAGAATTCGATGACCTTGAAGTCAAGGGTCTCGCCCTGACGAGCTTTGCTCTTGTCTTCTTTCTCGAGATGGCGCATGGGAGCGAAACCTTCAACGCCGTAAGGCAGAGCGACGGTAGCACCCTTCTCGTTGATGGTGGAGATGGTACCTTGGTGGATGCTGTTAATGGTGAAGAGCGATTCATAGACATCCCAAGGATTCTCCTCGAGTTGTTTGTGACCGAGGCTCAGACGACGGTTGTCGGCATCGACTTCGAGAACTACAACCTCGATGCTGTCACCAATTTTGGTGAATTCTGCGGGGTGTTTGATTTTCTTGCTCCAGCTGAGATCGCTGATGTGGATGAGACCATCAACGCCTTCTTCAAGCTCGACAAAGATGCCGAAGTTGGTGAAATTACGGACGGTGGCAGTATGCTTGCTTCCGACAGGGTATTTATCGGCAATAGCCAGCCAAGGATCGGGCATGAGTTGCTTGATGCCGAGGCTCATCTTGCGCTGCTCGCGATCAAGGGTGAGTACAACGGCTTCGACTTCCTGACCCACTTTGAGGAAGTCTTGAGCGCTGCGGAGATGCTGGCTCCAGCTCATTTCGCTGACGTGAATCAAACCTTCAACGCCGGGAACGACCTCGACGAATGCACCGTAGTCGGCAATGACAACGACTTTACCAGTGACGTGGTCGCCTTCTTTAAGGTTTGCATCCAGAGCATCCCAGGGGTGAGGAGTGAGCTGTTTCAAGCCGAGAGCGATGCGATGTTTTGCCTCGTCGAAGTCAAGGATGACGACATTGATCTTCTGATCAAGCTCGACAATGTCTTTGGGATCGGAGACGCGGCCCCAGCTGAGGTCGGTGATGTGAACCAAACCGTCGACGCCGCCCAAGTCGATGAACACACCATAAGGAGTGATGTTCTTGACGGTGCCTTCGAGGACCTGGCCTTTTTCGAGATGGCTGATGATTTCGGCTTTCTGAGCCTCAATCTCGTCTTCGATAAGGGCTTTGTGGGATACGACGACATTCTTGTATTCGTGGTTGATTTTGACGACTTTGAATTCCATGTTCTTGTCAACAAAGACATCATAGTCGCGAATGGGTTTGACATCGATTTGCGAACCAGGGAGGAAAGCTTCGATGTTGTCGAACACGGTGACAATGAGACCGCCTTTGGTGCGGCTCTTGACATAACCAGTGATGATTTCCTGATTTTCGTAAGCCTCGTTGACGCGCTCCCATGATTTCAGGATGCGAGCCTTTTTGTGGCTAAGGAGCAGCTGGCCATTGGAGTCTTCCTGACTCTCAACGTACACTTCAATCTTGTCACCAGCCTTGAACTCGGTGTTGTAGCGGAGCTCGGAAGCGGGGATGACGCCGTCGCTCTTGAATCCGATGTTTACAACAGCCTCGCGATCGCTGATGCTGACGATAGTACCTTCGATAACTTCCTGTTCGCTGAAAGCGTTAAAGGTCTGTTCGTACTGTTCGCTCATTTTTTGAGCCTGCTCGTTGTTGATTTCTTCTTTTTTGTCGATAGCACTCCAATCAAAGTCTGCTAACGGTTGCACATTTTTGTAATCCATGTGTGAGATTTTTCATTTATGGCCACCTACCTGACCGGGTTTAACTTACTTAACACGCTGAATGCTATCCAATTGGCAGGAATTGGCGCATTCAGTTAGAAATGCAAAGATACCTATTTTTTTTCAATAATTGATACTTTGGTCGAATATTTTCGATTTCATGCAATTTTTTTCTTTGTTTCCCGTTCTATAATTGTAAAAAATCAAAAAGCATAATAATATGTATTTTTTCAGAAGAATTCCAGTTAAGATTGTACTTATTACTTTGTTGTGTCTGTTTATGTTACTTTTAGGTGCAATCCCAATTACCGTTGTTATGGTTATGGACCAAGCTATGGTTATTAGAGTCCTTATTGGGGCTATTGGACCTATATGGGCTTTAGGTTCTATAATCTTTATTTTGTCTAAGACTCGGTACTTTCATCTTTTCCAACTTCTAAAACATAAACGCAAAGCCAATAAGATGGGGAAGACGCGCTCTCGTTATCCCGAATATGAGGCTTTGTATGCAAAATATCCTTTGGCTATTGGTAAGTATGAACGACATTGTCGCCATCACAATCCCCCGATCAAAGTGGAGCAAATGGTCCGTAACGTATTAAAAGTCAATGAGGAAGAATGGCAAGCTCGGGAGCAGTTCATTAAAGATTCACTTTCGTGATTTGGTTAAAATATCTTAGTGATGAATATAGAAATATGATATGTTTAAATTTTATCAATCTCTTTCAATTTCTAATATCTCCTGTTTGTTTTTATTTTTTTCGTCCAATCATAATTGATGTTCGCTATATAATTAACCATCCACCAGTTCAATAAATGATTTTGGGGATTGTTCTCTTTTTTGAAGGCTCTTCTATAAGTTAATATTATACAAGGATGAGGTATATTATTTGTTCATTTGACCGTAGGGATATTACTCTGTCTTAGCTGGAACGCATGAGCATGAAGTTGCTGCTGGTTTTTTCAAATGTTTGATTGTCGTTTGATGTAACCCTTCTTTTGCAGGGTTGTTGAAATGTTCCTTCATATTGTTCTTCTTCTCTTAATGCGATTTTGGTTTTTCTATTACAGTGTATAATCATTTGTAACCGACCTAAGATATTGTCAACAAATTATGCTAACTGTCAAAGTTTGATTTTTTAATGCGCTCTGAGCCTCATGTGTCAAAAATTATGACTTTCATTAGGTTGATCATTTACACTTTCCGTACTAATATTGATTGTCGGAAAATATGTAACTTTTCCCATTGTTTCTTTGATTTTTTGGTAGAGAACTATTAGTGAATTTGCGGATTCTTTAATTTTAGTTCAATCTTTTCTTTTGAGTGTTATTCTTAACTTTTGCTGACGCCATTAGTTCATCTCGTAGGAATGTATCCTCTCATAATTATATATTATCGTTTTAAATATGATTTTTGAAAGAATGTTGCTGTATAATAATAAAAGAAATCGAGACATTATAAAATGTCTCGATTTCTTTCTAGCAAATATTGTCTATTAACGAACAGTTCTTGCTACGCGAACCGAACGGCCATAATATTTGTAACCATTAGGTGTGAGTGTCGAGGTAGCATTGCTTGCAGTTTTGAAATACACATAGTTTGCAGCGTTAGTACTGTATGACGAAGATGTCCAGTAATAACCATAAGAACCGCTATTGGTAGTAATGGTATTTGTGGTAGGATCACGATAACCTGCGCAAGGAAGGAAAGCGCATTTTGCAACGCGTTCAATAGTGCTCCATTGTGAAGCGGTGTATTCAGTCATCGGATAGCTCGAACTTCTACCAGTAGGAAGGTTAATGTTTGCAGGTACAGTAACGCTAGAGGGCCATACGCAGTTGTCAGGGAATAAGAGCATACCTAACACACCATTGACTCTTACCATTGCGAAGTGGGCTTTTTTGCCACCGATAGTGCTCATAACAGCATCGGGACGACCATAAAGAACGCACTGCCATTCAGCTAAGCTAAGGGTTTTCCAACCTTCTGCAGCTGTGCCAAAAATACGGGCCCAGTCACCATTGGCAAATTTGGCATTATTTGAGGGATAAAGGCTATTGTTGGCCTGCCAAGTTCTTGGATTGTTTGCTGTTCCCCAACCAAAGAGGTCAATAGTTCCTTCGTATGTATCATTGGTAACATTTAAGTTGTCGTTGCCGCTGATGAAATCATACTGATGTTCAGGAAGAGTATAGACACCAGTGGAGATACGATACTGAAGATTACCCTTAGTAAAGTTGACTTTCTCACCAGTAGTTGCGTTGACAGTGAATTCACCATCTAACAACGGGTCAACAATTTCACCTGTGACAACTTCAATTTTGAATGTGCGGATACTGCTGCGAAGAATCTCTGTTGCAGACTCTTTAACACGTTCAACGGTGCTACCATCACTAAAGGTAACTTTAATCTTCAAATTGGTATAGGTTGCAGCAGGAATATAGAAATAGAATTTTGCACCATTGTTGACGTTAACAGGAGTTGCGGGTGTCATACCGATGTATCTGTTACCGCCATTGACATAAGTTAGAGTGGGATTTCCGTTGTTCCATGCCACATCGAAATTACCAGAGATGCGTTTTTCAGTGTTGGAAATTTCAATAGCCTTCACACTAGCACCAGACTTGATAACATTGATACCGATAACACCGCAAAGGTTTTTGAAAGCCAAGTTGCGCGTGTTGGATGTGGCAAACATGGGGGCATTCCTTAAGGGGTTTGATGCTCTATAACTCTGGGTAAGAGGTAATTTGACTCTATTTCTTTGAACGAAAAGCGTGTCAGGATAAATTGCAGTATAGTCAGTACCTGTTAAGATAGGTTCCTCACCGGTTCCTGCATAGGTGAGTTCTGCAACACCTGCATTGATACCTGTTACTTTGTATAATGCATCCTGGCTACCAGTTGAAATATAAAGTTTATCGTTGATTTGCCAATCCTGTGCACCGCTAGCAGTGTTGACTGTCATTTTTGCATCAGTGCCTTCGACAGTGGCGGTAAAGGAGGCTTTCCTATTTGTATTGTCTTCTTTATTGCAAGAAGTCATTCCGAGGGCAAAAAGTGCCACGGTTGCTAATAAAACTACTTTTCTCTTCATCATTTTGTAATTTTTAATGGTTAATCAAAATCTTCGGAGTAGTCACCCACTACGGAGTAACCTTCCAATTGTCCATCTGTCGGGTTGTTGCTAATTTCAAACCCTCTCTCTACCTTGCATTCCATCAGCTCAACTTCAGGAGCTTGGTAGACCATTTTGTTTTTCTTGTTTTGATACATTTTGTTTTGTTATTAAGTTGTTTTTTCTTTTATTTTTTTTCTTTTCATTTAAATACCCATGTTGCTTCAACAATATGTTACAATTTCACTTTCAAGATGTTGCAGTGATTTTTGTGCACTATGTTGTCTTACAACCATGTTGCAAAGATACAACTTTTTTCTCACATACAAACATATTAACAACTTTTTTTTGATATTTTTTTCTTACCTCTTTATTATTTGATTGGTTTTTGCTATTCTGTTGGGATATTTTTGTTCACATTTTTGCTTCCGCATAAGGCATAAAATAGAATGAATGCGAATCCTGCTATTACGAGCCAGTAACTGCCGACATAGCCAATTCCATCGGCTAGCAGATTTTGTAGGAAAGGCATAATGCCACCGCCACAGACTAGAGTCATGAAAATGCCTGAAGCCATTGCCGTATATTTGCCTAATCCTTCTGCTGCCAAATTAAAGATAGCTCCCCACATAACAGACGTGCACAATCCAGTGAGGGTAATGAAAACGATTTTGATAGGTATCTCTGTATTGCGAAAATCCATCGTGGCGCTTTCAGGCAATAAGATGAAGCACAAGATAAAAGCTATGGATACTATGGCTGTAGTGCTAAGCATCGCTCTGCTGGACACCTTGCTGCCGATTAATCCGCCAATGAATCTTCCACAAAGCATGAGGAACCAATATGCTCCGATGAACCAACCAGCAATTTGTGCATCAATAGATAATCCAGGAATAGCGCTCTCTGTCCCTGAGGTCATGTATAAATTTGCAGTGTTTGGTACGCCGACCTCGACTCCTACATAAAAGAATATCGCGACTGCACCTAATACGAAATGGCGGAAAGACAAGGGACCATACTTGTCTTTTTGTTTGATGCCGGCTTTACGTGCAGCTTTTTCTTCTGGAGTTTCCATGTGTGGCTCGGGTATTTGTGTGAGTACTATCACGAAGAAGGCGACAACAAATATTGCCATAGCAATAATCATGGCTGGAGCAGCATCGCTAACGTTGGCATTTACTGCTTGCCCACCGATAAGGTAACCTAATAGGATGGGAGCTATGGTGGCGCCGGTGGAATTGATGGTACCGCCCCACTGAATGAGTTGGTTGCCTCGATTTCCTCCTCCGCCTAATGTGTTCAACATGGGATTGACCACGATATTGAGAAGACACATGGAAAAGCCTGCGACTAGTGCACCAATCACATACACTCCGAATGATTGTGCATATCCAGAGAGGAATTGAATGCCGACACCAACAAAACCGACAGTGACGGCTAAAAGGGAGGTGAATTTGTAGCCTTTGCGTTTGAGAATTATGCCAGCTGGTATTCCCATGCAAGCATAGGCAATGAAGTTGGCCAATGTGCCGAGTTGGGCCAATGCGTTACTTGTCCCAAATTGGTTTTTTACAATGATACCCATTGACCCTGCAAAGTTCGTCACGAAAGCAATCATGAAGAACAGCAAGAACATCACAATGATGGGTATTGTATAGTTCTGTTTTCTCTCCATATATTTAATGTATTAATATATATAAACCAATAATTAGAGTATTACTACTTTCTGAGAAGGCATATCCTCGATACTAATGAGGTATACACCAGCATTTGCAATTTGTATGGGCTTACAGTCAAACTGCTTAGAAGAGAAAATGCAGCGGCCCATAACATCAAATATCTTGATGGATTTTCCCTCGGCGCCATGTACAGTAAGCATATGTCCAGATGTGCTTGCAAAAATGCTGGGATAACTAATATCATCAATATCTACATCTTCACCCTCAGCGAAATATGCTCTCAATGTGGTATCACTTTTGATATAGATTGTGCGTGGATTGCTGGTGACGCTATCACTCCATCGTTCAAAGTGGTAGCCTTCGTTTGGCGTAGCAGAAATTTCCACGTAGGAACCGTAGGGATATTGGCCGCCACCAGAAACACTGCCCCATTTGCTCCTGTTTTTCAGAAGTGAGAGTGTGTAAAGTTGGTGGTCGATAGGAGCAACAGCACGAACCATAAGGGTGCCGTTTATCTCTTCATCTTGGAGTGAGCCCCATGTCGTGCCACCATCTGAAGAGAACCAAGATCCATCATTACTGCCGCACCAGTCAGTGATGGCAAAACGAGCCCCAGTGCGAGATCCCTGAAGGATGATCCAAAGCGTTTTTTGATGGTCGATTTCCACAGGGTGATCAAGGGTGATTGTCACCCATTGGTAAGTTTGTCTGCGAGTGAGAGAAACTGTTTTAGTAGCAACCTGAAGCATTGGCATCGAACCTCCTCCTTGATACACTGTAACGGTATAGTTGCCCGATGCCACATTATAAATCTTAATTGCATTAAGGGATGGCCTACTAGTTAGATATTCGGGCTTTAATTTGATTCCCCATCTAATATCATCGCTTGAGCTCAGTGTGCTCTTATAAGTCCCATTGTCATATTGGAGGGTGTCATCACCCATGGATGAAAACCTTGCTGTGATTGATCGGTTTGTGGTGACGGTCAGCGAATGAGGATTTTCCGAGCTCTGATCGCTCCATTTTACGAAGCGATAGCCAGGGTAAGGAATAGCTTGAAGCTGCCGGCTTTCAGCAAAGTGTATGCTGTCTCCGCCACCTATGACATAGCCATAGGCGGAATCGTTGACATTGGTAGTCAAGGAAAAGAAAACAGGGTCTAATCCGCCGGTATCGCCACACGGATTGACGATGAGGAAGGTGTCGCCATCGCTCAACGCAGGAGATTCCATGGTATGATGAACCCAAACGACTCCATTGGAATTTTCAATGAAAAATGTACATTCAGAATCAGATGCGCCTCTGTGCCAAGTGGCGACAACGGTATCCGAGCATACCAATTTAGGGTCAATGCCATAGCTTCCACCATTAAGGGTGGATGTGCCATAACTAGTGCCATCTGTGGAGGTGAATTCCAAATAGCCGCCTTCCCAGCCATCTCCACGTAAGTCTGACATGTTCGCATAAAGCGTACACATATCACTAGCAAGGCACTTGAGTTGCGACACTTGGATGGTAGCCGTGTCGTCGCCTTGAATGATCAAGATATTTGTAGAACGGTTATTACCGCTATTGTTCTCTGTTCCAGAAACCTGTATGGTTGTTAAAGACCCATTGCCGTTGCCTGTCGAAGGAGTGATGGTGAGCCAGCTGGCACTGTAAACAGCATGCCAGTGAGTTGTGTCGTCGCGATTGCTAGATACAATAACTGTCTGGGCGTCACCTGTTCTTGAAAGTAGGACGGCATTGGGGGTGGCTTTAAGTGTTGGCAATGGTTCTATTCCGATAATGGCTTGGTTGTTGGTGTTGAAGGTGTTAGAAGTATTGGTTCCTGTACCACCGCCGGAAGGATTCAATGCTCCCATTACAAAATAGCCATTGTAGGATCCACCCCAGCCCCAATTGATATGGAATTGGTCGCTATTGTTATATCCATCAAAGACAAAAGCATGTCCGGCAGAATTATCATAGCCTGCATAAATAATGGGCCTGCCTTCGTCAAGCTCATCTTTAAGAAGCTGGACCCAGTTCGCATCCGAATAGCTGTACTTATATAGGCCTTGACGAGTATTTTTGTAGCCGAAATAGTTCACAAGTGCACTCTGTGCAGAATTGTAGCTACCAAGGATAGCTGCGCCGCTTCCGTCAGGGCCGTAATCCATGTTCATGGATACGCCCACATGGTAACAAAGGGTTGCGACGGCATCGACCTGAGTCATCGATGAAGAGCTGCCTAGCCTATCGGGCATATTGTTCCAATCGTAGGTGGTGTTTCCGAAATCTGCAGACATGGTCCCATAACTGCAAGTATAGCTATGGCTACCTGTGCCAATAGCGGGGTGATTCCAATATTTCATCACTTGGGCCATGGCAATTGCGGAGCATCCAGCGGGGGTTCCTGAAGGACAATAATAGTTGTAGTAGGGGCTTTGGTTCCAGTTAGTGGAGAGCATGGCTGCCACCATAGTGGTGTTTTTGGGTTCAGACCAAGTGCCCTCAATCAAGCCTTCCCATTGCGCATTGATGTAACGGGCCAAATCGGGTTCGATATCCACTTCGTTTGCGGCTATGGCCTCAATTTCTTGCTCATATTGGTTCAGCCAAAAATGAATTTCGGGATTCAATTCGCCTGCTGGGCTGTCAGTGGAATATCCAAGAATGGGATATGCGTGGTCGTTTGCGGACACGATGACAAATCCAGAACCTTGGTTAATGTCAATGATAAATAAATTATTGAATCCGGTGTTGCCGATAATCTCTGCAGAAGCCTCATTCGTGGCAACAGCGCTCCAAAAGTTTTCAGCAACACGAAGTGCTGTTTTTGTGTCAATTGTATTCGCGAAAGTAATGTTATAAGCGATTGCTAGGGCGAATAGTAAAATGATTTTTTTCATCTGTTGGTGCTTTATAATAATTTGCAAAGGTACGAAAAAAAATGCACATAATAACAAAAATAAAGGCACACTTAATAAAATGGTGTGCCTTTATCCAATTTAATGTGGTCGAGACATTATCCTTTCAAAGCTTCGGAGCCACTGACGATTTCAATGATTTCGTTGGTGATAGCAGCCTGTCTAGCCTTATTATAACTAAGTCTCAATTCTTTGAGCAATTCAGTGGCGTTGTCTGTGGCTTTTTGCATCGCATTCATTCTTGCGCCATGTTCAGAAGCTAAGGAGTCTAAAATGACTCGATAAAATTGAGAGCGCAATGTCAGTGGAATCATCTCGCGCAGAATGTCTTCTTTAGAAGGCTCATAAATGTAGTCATTTTGAGTTCCTCCGTGTTCTGTTTTGGGGGTGTTTGTGGTGGGTATGACAGGCAGGAACTGTTCGGTTGTGAGAATCTGGACAAGCGAGTTCTTGAATTGATTGTAAACCAATTCGACCCTGTCATATTTTTTCTCGCAAAACTGCTGCATGATATCATCGGCCAAAGTGGCGACTGAGTCGAAGACGGCATTGTCTAAAAGGTTGTCGTAATTGCCGACTATATTGTCATATCGTTTTGCAAAGAATTCACTGGCACGTTTTCCAATGGTAATTAAACTGAATTCTACTTTTTCAGAACGATATTGTTCAATGCGAGCTTGTGCTTGTTTGATGACATTGCTATTGAAAGCGCCACACAAACCTTTATTGGATGTGACAATGACCAACAACGCATGTTCGAGTTTGCGCACCTCGTGATATGGGGTTTGAATTCCGTCGCCAGTGTCGATGTCGGAGATGATATCGCCGAGTTGGTTGGCATATGGCCGCATGCCGATGATTGCATTTTGGGCACGCCGGAACTTCGCTGCAGAAACCATCTTCATGGCTGAAGTGATTTGCTGCGTGGAGCTAACCGAAGCGATACGGGTACGAACTTCTTTTAAATTTGCCATGTTGCGTTATTTTGCGTATTTTTCTGCCATGTTGAGTGCAACAGACTTGAGGGTCTCAAGGTCTTGGTCTAGCAGCTTTCCTGCACGGAGGTTGTCCAGGATGTCCCTATGGTTCTGGCGGAGGAAGAACAAGTATTCGCTCTCGAAGTTGTGCACTTGGTTAGTGGGCACCTTCTGCAGGAGGCCTTTGGTACCGCAGAAGATGATGGCGACTTGGTCTTCAACAGCCATTGGGCTATACTGTGGCTGTTTGAGGATTTCTACATTGCGGGCACCTTTGTCCAAGACGGCTTTGGTTGCAGCATCGAGGTCGGATCCAAATTTTGAGAAAGCCTCCAGCTCACGATACTGGGCCTGGTCGAGTTTCAGCGTGCCGGCAATCTTCTTCATGGATTTAATCTGAGCCTTGCCACCCACGCGCGATACCGAGATACCGACATTGATTGCGGGACGGATACCGGCATTGAAGAGATTGGTTTCCAAGAATATCTGGCCGTCGGTAATGGAAATTACGTTGGTGGGGATATAGGCGGAAACGTCGCCAGCCTGAGTCTCAATGATTGGCAGTGCAGTAAGGGAACCACCGCCTTTGACTTTGGATTTGAGGCATGCGGGAAGGTCGTTCATCTGGCGTGCAATTTCATCATTTTGGATGATACGTGCGGCACGTTCGAGCAAACGGCTGTGGAGGTAGAATACGTCGCCAGGATAGGCTTCGCGTCCCGGCGGGCGACGGAGCAGCAACGAGACTTCGCGGTAGGCAACAGCCTGTTTGCTAAGGTCATCATATATGACAAGAGCATTGCGTCCCGTGTCACGGAAATATTCACCGATGGCTGCTCCAGCAAAAGGTGCGTAGAACTGCATGGCAGCAGGGTCGGAAGCGGTCGCTGCAACGACGATGGTATAGGCCATGGCGCCTTTTTCTTCAAGGTTCTTGACCAAGTTGGCAACGGTGGATCCTTTCTGTCCGCAAGCCACATAGATGCAGTATACTGGGTCGCCAGCGTCGTAGAAATTCTTCTGGTTGATGATGGTATCGATGGCGATGGCGGTTTTACCGGTCTGGCGGTCGCCAATGATGAGCTCGCGTTGACCGCGTCCGATGGGAATCATGGAGTCGATGGCCTTGATGCCGGTCTGTAGGGGCTGTTCTACGGGCTGGCGATAGATGACGCCGGGGGCCTTACGCTCAATAGGCATCTCAAAAAGTTCGCCTACAATGGGACCTTTGCCGTCAATAGGCTGGCCGATAGTGTTGATGACACGGCCAACTAGGCTCTCGCCCACTTTGATAGAGGCAATGCGTTTGGTGCGTTTCACGGTATCGCCCTCATTGATGGTGCTGGCTTCAGCCAACATCACAACGCCGACATTGTCTTCTTCAAGATTCTGGACGATGCCTTGTTCACCCGTGGCGAATTCAACGAGTTCGCCCGACTGTGCGTTGTTGAGGCCGTATACGCGAGCAATGCCATCACCAACGGTGAGGACCTTGCCAACCTCCTCGAGCGCAACGTCGAGGTTGACGTCGGCCAGTTGCTTTTTCAGAATCGCCGATACTTCGGCAGGCTTTATTTCTGACATATATTATTATTTTTATTGTTTATCGATACTATAGTTTGCTCTCATAGCTGTTTTGCTCAAACCCGCGGCGCATTTTCGCCAAGTATGTGCTGATGCGTGCATCGTACATGGTGTTGTCGAATTCCAACGCGAAGCCGCCGATAATATTGGGGTCTTCCTTTGTCTTCAATTCAACTGTCTTGTGAGTATATTCTGCAACAGCTTTCGTGACAATTGCCTTGGCTGCTTCGTCGGCGGGATCTGCTGTGGTAAATTGCGACAGCACGATGCCGTGGCTCTCACGGTATAGGTTGATATAGGCATCGCTGATTCCGCGTAAATTGACACTCCTCTTTTTGCGTACGACAAAGATGAGGAACGCCATGGTGGTTTTGCATACGTGCTGGCTGTAGAGGTCTGTGATGATATCGGCTTTCTTGGATGATTTTACTTCAGGGTTGCTGAAGATGACGTTCAAAATTCGGTTTTCAGCACAGACTTGGTGCACTAGGCGCATGTCCTCTGCCACCCGGTCCTGTTCGTGAGTGTCTTCGGCCAAAAGATACAGCGCTTTGGCATAATTTATGTTGATTCTGTAGTCTTGCACGGAATGATAGGTTTAAAGTTCTACTTAGATGAAATATGTATGTGCTCTATCACTTGCTGCAATGCATACTTGCTAGTTGAGGTGTGCGTTTTCCAGTTCGCGCTGAATGAGGCTTTCGGCCTTCTGCTTGTCCGACAACTCGGTTTTAATGAGTTTTTCGGCAATGTCGATAGAGAGCATGGCAATCTGATTTTTGAGGTCGTGCATGGCTTTGAGTTTCTCGTTCTCTATGCTTTCTCTAGCTTTCTCTATCATGCGGTCGGCTTCAGCAGTGGCTTCGGCGTGGGCTTTTTCAATGATGTCCTCTTTGGTTGCCTTCGCAATACGGAGCATTTCGTCGCGTTCTGCACGTGCGTCTCTAAGCAAATCAAGGTTTTGCGCCTTCAGCATCTCCAGTTCCTGGCGAGCCTTCTCGGCTGCGTTGAGCGAGTCCTCAATGGCCTTCTCTCGTTTGGTGAGGGCTTTGAGAAGCATCGGCCAACCCCATTTGCACAAAATGAAGACAAGGACGCCGAAAGACACAATCATCCAAAAGAATGTGCCAAGGCCTGGGTTAATTAAAGGGTTATTCATTATTGATATTAATTTATTTTGCGTTATTGAAGACAAAAGAAGGGACTGAAGATGGAGCCAATCGCGCCAACTTCAGTCCATTTGCCGAACACTACTTGATGGCAATCAGCAAGCAGATAACGACGGCGAAGAAGGCAACACCTTCAACGAGGGCGGCAGCAATGATCATGGTAGAACGGATGTCGCCACCAGCTTCGGGCTGGCGAGCCATACCTTCCATTGCACCTTGACCAATCTTACCAATACCGATACCGGCACCGATAGTGGCCAAACCGGCACCGACGGCTGCGCCAAGATAACCAAAGGCAATCTGAGCAGCTGCTTCTAACAAAATGAGTAATGACATAGTTGTGTAATTTATGTTAGTAATTTATGCTATATTCTTTATTATTAGTGTCAAATTCCTGCATTTAGCGATTATTATCACCAAAATTTGGGAGTACAAAATTACGCATTTTTTTTCATCTGCACAATTTTTTAACACATAAAATAAGCAACTTTTTCGTAAATATCTGAGAAACAATGCCTATATCCTCTTGTTAGGGGAACGTACACCTAGATGCGATAAGGCCTACTGGAGGCTGTCGGCAAGGCGTTCTAGAACCTCTTCAAGTGTGGCTCGAGGGCAGCCGAGATTGATTCTAAAACAGCCTCGATAGTCCGCTCCGCCAAATGTGGTGCCGTCGTTCAGCGCCACATGTGCATGGTTGATGAATCGGTCTTTGAGCTCTTCGTGGGAAAGCCCCATGTCGCTGAAGTCGAGCCATGCCAGGAAGGAGGCCTCGGGCAAGATGGCTTTGACCAAGGGCAGCCGCTGGCGAAGGAATGATTGCAGCACATTGACATTGGCTTGCAGATAATCGAGCAGTTGGCTCAGCCACTCATCCCCTTGCGTGAAGGCTGCTTCAGCACCAATGAAGGCAAAGATGTTCCCATTGGCCACCTCATAGCCATCAAGATAGTTAAAGAGCTGGCTGCGGAGCTGAAGGTTGGGACAATAGCAAATCGAACTGCTCAAGCCGGCCATGTTAAAGGTCTTGCTGGGAGCGATAAAAGTAATGGAGATATCTCGTGCCTGTTGGCTTACGGTACTGAAACTGATGTGCTTATGGCTTGGAAGAGTAAGGTCGGCATGTATTTCGTCTGCTATCACGTTGACCTTGTTTCGGTAACAGATGTCGGCAATCTTTTCCAGCGTATTTTTGTCCCATACAGTGCCACCAGGGTTGTGCGGATTGCTGAGAATCATCCATTTGCATTTCTTTGACTGCTTTTCGAGATTCTCGAAGTCGATGCAGAATCGCCCATTCGAAATTTTCAACGGGCTGGGTACTAGCTTACGCTGTCCGTTTTTGGGCAGGTTGAGAAATGGAGGGTATACTGGAGTGGTGACGAGGATGCCGTCATCAGGTCCAGTCATGGCTTGTAGCACGAAGGATATTCCAGCCACGATGCCGGGAATGAAGTGTAGCTCTTCTATGGAACTTTCGATACGGTATCTTTTCGAAAGCCATTGTTGGACAGCTAGCCAATAGGATTCAGTGGCAACTGCGTACCCCAGGACCTCGTGTTCGCAGCGATGTCTGATGGCATTGAGGATAAAGTCCGGCGTGCGGAAGTCCATATCTGCCACCCACATAGGAGTCAAATCATCGCGGCCAAAGTATTTCGTCAGAGCATCATGCTTCACGCATCCACTGCCGCGACGGGGTATTATTTCGTCGAAATTATAGGTCAATTCGTGGGATTTTTAGTAAGGTCGATGGAGTAGTGCAAGCCTACATTCTGTCTGCGTGCACGCGCCATTTTGATAATGAGGTATGAGCATGCGATGAGGTTGCGCAATTCGCTGAGTTCTTCGGTAAGCACAGAACGGTTGTAGAGGTCTTCAGTCTCACGGAAGATGAGGTTCAAGCGGTCAAAGGCACGCTGCAGTCGTAGGTCGCTGCGCACAATACCCACATAGTTCCACATCAGTTCTTGCAGTTCTCGTTTTGTTTGGGTGATGAGCACCATCTCTTCGTTCAATACCATGCCTTCAGCATTCCAGTCGGGAACTTGGTGGCATATGCTGCATTCTTTGAACCGGGCAATGGAGGCTTCTGCTGCGTTGTGGGCATATACCACCGCTTCCAGCAGTGAGTTGCTAGCCAGTCGGTTGCCCCCGTGGAGCCCAGTGCAGGCACATTCGCCGGCAGCGAAAAGGTGGTGGATGGAGGATTCTCCGTTGCGGTCGACCTTGATGCCGCCGCATTGGTAGTGGGCTGCGGGACGGATCGGAATCATGTCCTTGGTGATGTTGATGCCTAATTCGAGGCACTTGGCATAGATGGTCGGGAATCCATTGATGAGTTCCTCCTTGCCGATGCTGCGGGCATCGAGGTATAGGTGGTCGACGCCGGCAATTTTCATCTCATTGTCAATGGCACGTGCTACGATATCCCTAGGCGCGAGCGATAGGCGTGGGTCGTATTTATGCATGAACTCATTGCCCTTGAAATCTTTGAGTATGGCGCCGGCGCCCCGCATGGCTTCAGTGATGAGGAAGGCAGGCTTTTCTGCTGGATTGTAAAGCGAAGTTGGGTGGAACTGCATGAATTCCAGGTCGCTGAGCACTCCTCGGGCACGATGGACCATGGCAACTCCGTCGCCCGTCGAGATAAGGGGAGTGGTGGTGGTGGTATACACGTTGCCCATACCGCCAGTGGCCAGTAGGGTCACTTTGGCAAGATAGGTGTCGATGTTGTTTGTCTTGCAGTCAAGCGCATAGACACCGTAGCATTCGATATTGGGGGTGTGCTTGGTGATGCGTTGCCCAAGATGGTGCTGTGTGATGATGTCAATGGCGAACTGATGTTCTTTGAGCTCGATGTTGGGGTGGCTGCGGATAGCTTCCAGCAGTCCGCGTTCTATCTCGGCTCCAGTGTTGTCTTTGTGGTGGAGGATGCGGAATTCCGAATGGCCACCTTCGCGGTGGAGGTCGAAGCGGTCTCCAGCACGGCTTTTGTCAAAGTTGACACCATATTGCACCAATTCGCGGATGCGGTCGGGCGCCTCGCGGATGGTCATCTCAACGACTTCGCGGTTGCAGATGCCGTCACCGGCGATGAGGGTATCCTGTATGTGTTTGTCAAAACTGTCGCTGTCGTACATGACAGCGGCGATGCCGCCTTGTGCATAGCGCGTGGAGCCCTCTGCTGCCTCGCCTTTGCAGAGGATGCAGACTTTGCCATAGGGGGCAACTTTCAGCGCATAGCTAAGCCCTGCGATACCAGAGCCGATGATTAAGAAATCAACTTCGTATCTCATTTTGAAAGGGTCGGATAGGATAAACCTAAACGATTTCTGTTATAGGTTGCTGCTCAGCGAAAGATAATATAGTCCGGCTACCGCTGCGCCCAAAATCCCAATGATGAAAAGGATGATTAGCAGCGTGGTGGTGTATTTCCAAAATTTGTGAGTGTCCCTTAGGAATTCTGTGGCAGGCATGAGGTCGTTGTTCACCTCAATGGTTTTGGCGGTGTGGACAGCACGGCGCATATAGACTACGGCTGGGATGAGAGCGGCAGAAACTAGGATGATACCCACCCCGGCAAGGCCTAAGATGTTGTCTAAATAATAGGGAGTGTCTTCTGGCAATTTGCTGCTCAACGCGAGCATGACTAATCCAAAGACGACTACAAAAAGAATGCTAATGACGGAAATAATGGAAAAGATGTTCATTTTCCGTCCAATGCGGCCGATATGCATTTTGCAGCTATTCAGCAAGATGGATTCATTTTCTTCCATGAGGGTTGTATGTTTTAATAATCTGCAAATATACTAAAAAAAATTAATATTTTGGATAATGAGGCATTTTTTTTTGATTTTTTTCAAATGATATTTTCTTTTTGCCTTCATGCCTACGACAATTTCCTTTAAGTCGGGACGTGGATTGTGCTATTTGGGTGCCAGCATGGTCCCTCCTCCCTTCGTCTTTTCTTTTAATCATCGTCCTTGCGCCTACGCTTCAACTCCCCTGCACTCTCGCTTTAGGGAGTGAGGGTGGGGCGAAGGAATGGGATCATCGCTAGATGAAGAGGATGGTGAATTGGTCCAATTCTTTGAGTCCGAACAGCTGTTCTGCAGAATTCTTGCGCAACGCCACTTGTAGGTGTCCTGTCGATGAGACGGTGAGCATCAGCGGATTATAAAGGGGATTGGTGTTGCTGGTGGATACATAGCTGCGGCTTATCTCTTTGATGGATTGATCCTTAACGATCATTTCGAATTTACGTCCAGCCCGGTATTGTTCGAATTCATCAAACGTGATGTTGAGGTCGGCATTGCCATAGGCGTCGATGTAGGCCACATAGACGGTTATGCGGTTTCCAGCTACGATGGTGCCATGCTGCTTGGCTTGGACTAGTTCCTCCACGGGGAATCCCAAATCGCTCAGTTGCGCGCCGTTGGCAATCATGCAGGCAACTTTGCAGAAGAGGTCGCAAGCGGCGAAGGTGAAGGAGTTGTTGTCGTATGGAATGTTGTCTATTACAACGGCTTCGGTGTAGTCATTCCCAAAAACTGCGGAAGGCAGTCCGTTGTTGGTGCAGATATAGTATTGGTCTCGGAATGCCACTACGATAAATGGCGTGCTGGTTGTCTCAGAGGAGCAGATGTCGATGATGTGGATGGTGCCTTTGGGAAAATCGAAGCAGGCATTCTTAATCACGAAGATGGCTCGGAGAAGGTTGAACGGCGCAAGTCCATGGGTTATGTCGACGATTCTCACATCGGGGATGGAGGACAAGAGTTTGCCCTTCACTCGGCCAGCAAAAAAGTCTTGGCCGCCCCAGTCCGTGGTAAGCGTTATGATGGGAGAATCCATTGTATTGCCGTGCTTTATAACGTTTTTTGTTGAAATGTACTTGCCTAAACTAAAATGCAAAATTAATGTTTTTTTTTGAATTAGTAGGCTCACCTGCGAAAAAAAATATTTGAGGGGCTATTTCTCTTGGAAAATGCAAAATGTGCTTTTTTTTTTGTATCTTTGTAAACTTATTTCAACGGCGTTTTGCGCCATAATATTTGATTAATTAAATAGTTATATATTAATATGTCATTACTGTCTATACGCAATTTGCATGCTTCTATCGGCGATAAGGAGATTTTGAAAGGCGTTAACCTCGAAATCAACTGCGGCGAAGTACATTCCATCATGGGCCCCAACGGCAACGGCAAAAGCACCCTGGCGGGTGTCATCGCCGGCAACTCTAAATACACCGTCACTGAGGGCGAGGTAATCTACAAAGGCAAGAATATCCTCGATATGCCCGTCGATGTCCGCGCAGCTGAGGGTATCTTCCTCGGATTCCAGTATCCCGTTGAGATTCCTGGTGTCAGCATCACCAATTTCATGCGCACCGCTGTCAACGAGCAGCGCAAATATCGCGGTCTCGACCCGCTCTCAGGTGCCGAGTTCATGCGTTTGATGGAGGAGAAGAAGAAGGTTGTGGAAATGACCACTAAATTGGCAAACCGCTCTGTGAACGAAGGATTCAGCGGTGGCGAGAAGAAGAAGAACGAAATCTTCCAGATGGCCATGCTCGACCCCACGCTCGCCATTCTTGATGAGACCGATTCGGGGCTCGATATCGATGCGCTCCGCATCGTGGCTTCTGGCGTCAACAAGCTGCGCCGACCCGACAATGCCACTGTTGTCATCACCCACTACCAACGTCTGTTGGACTATATCGTTCCCGATTTCGTGCATGTGCTCTACGAAGGCCGCATAGTTAAGACTGGCCCCAAGGAACTGGCTCTCGAGCTAGAAGAAAAAGGCTACGAGTGGATTCGCCAAGAACTCGAAGGTAACAAATAAGTATCAGCCACACAAAAGTCATCAGCTATGCAATTATTAGTTCAGCAGTTTCGCGATATCCAGCCCCTGTTGAGGAAAGATGAGGTGTGGCGCAATGTCGACTTTTCCGACTTCCTCACCGACGAGCTGCAATACCCTCAGGGAGAGCGCATCCCCAAGATGCCTCAATGCAATGTCACCGGCCTTGATGCCCTTTGTGCAGTCGTCGAAAACGGCAACTGTCATCAGGATCCTATCGTTACCCCCGAAGGGGTGATTATCTGTTCGGTCGCCGATGCGATTACCCGTTACGCCGATTTGCTCCAAACCTATGGCGATAAGGCTATCCGTCGCGACAATCCCTATCAGTCTATCAACCACGACAACTTCACCGATGGCATCTTCATCTATGTCCCCGATGGGGTTTGCTTGCGTCGTCCCATTCAAATTCAGTCTGTTGTGGATGCCGGTCATGGCCTCTTCCTCCAGTTGCGCAACTTGGTGGTCCTTGGCCGTAACAGCAAGATGACCCTCATCCATTGCGACGATTCTTTGAGTGCTGCTCCGTCTTTCTCCAACAACGTCACTGAAATTTGTCTTGGCGAATCAGCCTCCATCGAGTACTACAAGCTCCAGAACCTCAACAATGCTGCTGGTTTGCTCAACCACACCTATGCCGTCATGTCTCAGGAGTCTTCTTTCCGTTCTGTGGCAGTGACGCTCAACGGTGGCCATATCCGCAACCACACCGAGGTGGCCATGCTTGGGGAGCACTGCGAGGTGGAAGCCCATGGTCTCTATCTCAACGACCAAGAACAGCAGGTGGACAATTACATCTTCGTCGATCACGCAATGCCTAATTGTCACAGCCGAGAGTTGTTCAAGGGTATCTTGGACGATTCCGCCCGTGGCGCTTTCAACGGCCATGTGCTGGTTCGCGATGGTGCTGTGAAAACCGAGGCTTACCAGTCCAACAAGAACATCTTGCTCACCGATAAGGCTTTTATCAACACTAAGCCTTTCCTCGAAATCTACAACGATGACGTGAAGTGCTCCCATGGCAGCACCATCGGACAGCTCGACGAACAGGCGCTCTTCTACATCCGTTCCCGTGGCATCAGCGAGCGCACTGCAAAAACTTTGTTGCTTTATGCTTTCTGCGACGAGGTGCTGCAGCAGATTTTCCACGAGCAGCTGCGCAACTGTCTCGTTGACCTGGTGAAGAAACGCCTTCATGGCGAGCAGACGCTATGCTCCGAATGCGCGCTCCATTGCAGCTCGCCTTGCAACGGCTCTGAGGTGAATTTCTATATCGACCCCGCAAAACTATAAAAGAAACCTCCTGACCTCCAAATCTTCAAAACTCCACCCTCCCACTATGAAGGATATTTGGCGTGTTTTCCGATATTTGAAGCACTATCCCGGCTACTTGGGAGCCAATATATTCTTCAACATGTTGGCGGTATTCTTCAATCTCTTCACTTTCGTGATGATTGTGCCCTTTGTGGAGTTGCTATTTGGTACCTTCCAACCGCCCGACCAGATGCCTCCCTTTGCGCTGAATCAGGAGTATCTTTCTGCTTGGATGACCTCCACGCTCTATCGGCTGCAGGGGCAGTATTCACTGTGGCGCTGTTTGGTGGGTGTCGCTTTGGCCTATTTGGCTTTTTCGTTTTTATCCAATCTCTGTCGCTATCTGGCTCAATTTTTCATTAGTCCAGTGCGTAACGGAATTGCCATGCGCCTTCGCAACGATGTCTATCACCAGATTACCATTCTCCCAGTATCTTATTTCAACTCCCGACGCAGAGGCGATATCCTTAGCCGTATGTCCAACGATATTTCTGATATTGAGTGGGGCGTGCTGACCTCCATCATTTCCTTAGGTAAGGATCCCCTCAACATACTGGTTTTTTCGGCAGCTTTGGTTTTCATCAGTCCGCGGCTCTTCTTCTATTTCCTTATCATCTTGCCTTTGGCCGTGTGGCTTATCGGCAAGATTGGCAAGAGCCTTCGCCGCAATTCCACATTAGGACAGACCCGCTTGGGTAATCTTTTTTCCATTCTGGACGAATCGCTCATAGGCATCCGCACGATTCAAGCTTTTGGGCGCGAACGCCATCGCATCCAACTTTTCTCCAAGGCTAACGACCAATACGCTCGCACCATGGTTAAGGTGGCCATGCGTCGCGAGCTCAGCAGCCCACTTTCTGAGGTGCTGCTCACGCTGGGCCTGGTATTCATCCTCGTGCTGGGCGGCCTCGCTGTCCTGCGTGGCGAACTGCTCTCGTCGGTTTTCATTCTCTTTGTTATCCTTTTTGCGCGGTTGGTGCCGCCTGTGCAGTCTATCGTGCGTGTCTACAATAACCTTCAGAAAGCCAATGCCGCCGCTTCCCGCGTCTTTGAGGTGCTGGATGCCGATGAGTCCATATGTGAAAAGCCAGATGCGATCTGCCTCACTGGCTTTGAAAGCCAGATAGCATACCGCGATGTGAATTTCGCCTATGTCACTAGTGAAGGTGCCGAACCCGTCTTTGTGCTTCACGGCATCAACTTGACCATTCCTAAGGGTAAGACGCTGGCGCTCGTTGGACCTTCGGGTGCAGGCAAGACCACCTTGGTCGACCTTCTTCCTCGTTTTTATGACTGCACTGCTGGCACCATCTCCATCGATGGCATCGATATTCGCGATGTCAACATCAACAGCCTTCGTGCTCAAGTGGGACTTGTCTCCCAAGACTGCATCCTTTTCAATGACACCGTTGCCAACAATATCGCATTCGGACGTGACGGCTACCGTATCGAAGAGGTTCAAAAGGCTGCCGAGATAGCCCATGCCGACGAGTTTATCCAACAGTTGCCTCAAGGCTACGAAACCCTTATTGGCGATCGGGGCATGAACCTCAGCGGAGGTCAGCGTCAACGGCTCAGTATCGCACGCGCAGTGCTGAAGAATCCCCCAATCTTGGTGTTGGATGAGGCTACGAGTGCGCTGGATACCGAGAGCGAGTTGGCTGTCCAGCAAGCTTTGGAGGTTCTCATGCGCGGGCGCACTTGCATCGTCATCGCCCACCGCCTTTCCACCATCCGCAATGCTGATGAGATTGTTGTCATGGACAAAGGCTGCATCGTAGGTCGCGGCACCCATGCCCAACTGCTTGAATCGTGTCCTCTATACAAGCGCCTAGTCGACCTGCAATCCTTTAAATGATTTTTTTGGGGGGGGGATTTTCAAAATCCGACAAAAAAACAGCGGAAATCTCTTTCCGCTGGCTCTTGTGGGAGTAACTGGATTCGAACCAGTGACCCTCTGCTTGTAAGGCAGATGCTCTGAACCGACTGAGCTATACTCCCTTATGCGAATTTCTTGGTGTTTTCTCTCCCTTGAAATCGGTTGCAAAATTACTACTTTTTTTTGACATAGACAAAAAAAAGTGGCATTTCAGGATTTATTTTTGTCTGAATAGGAAAAAGTGTGTATTTTTGCACTTCAAAACTTATCATTTTTTGACTATGAAATTTTTTAGATATATCTCATTATCAATAGCCTTGTCGTTCTGCTTGTGTCTGGCAGGTTGTAGTGAAGTGAAGATTCCTGAGGATGTCATGTCCGAAGATACGATGGCCCAATTCCTCCAGGACGCCTATTTGTTGGAAGGCTTCTATGCCATCGAGACAGGGTTCCATTACGATACGCTTAAGCCTCAGATGCTGGCTTCTTACGATAGCATATTGGCCTCTTATGATTTGTCTCGTGCCGATTTTGAGCATAGTGTGCTTTGGTACACGCACCACCCCGATATCTATCAGCGTGTTCACGACACGGTCATCGCCCGTCTAGATGCTATGCAGCAGTAGCGCTATTCTTGTTTCGATAGCTCCTTTTTATCTCCTAGGCTATCGCGGTTGGCTCGCATTTGGGCAACTTGTTCCGATGTGAACTTTCTGCCGGGGTGGCTGGTGTCGCCATAGACAGCCGCTCTCACTACTGGTGGCACTTGGATGATTTCGTGCACCTGCCATTGGCCTTCTCTTTTCACTAGGTGCAAGGTGCCGTCTTGCTCATTTGTCGGAGTGCTTTTGTGATATTCGATTTCTGCCAAGGAGTCTTCCACGGCGATTTCGCCAAGTGTGATTTTTGCTGGCATGTTGTTGCTGTAGCTCGATGGATCTGTGGTTTTCATCACCTGCTCAAAGAAGTCTAGGGTGCTGTCGCAAGTCTCCTTCGAAGCATAAGGGCGTGCATCGGCTGGACGGTAGTTCCCCATGGCGTCAAGGTAGCCTTGCGCGGCGTCGCGGATTTGCTTATCGTCGTTGTGGCAGCTGGCACAGGCCAGGAGTATGCAGCTGGCAAAGAGCGCTTTTGTGATTTGTCTCATGGTTGGATACTGTTTGATAAACAAGAGAGTGCCCCTGGGGACACTCTCTTGGATTGAAATAGAACACTAAATGTGATTAGTTCTTTTTGAAAGCTTCGGATGCAGGCTTCTTGGGGCCGCCCAAGGATTTGGTCTGGGCATTGGCACCATCTTCAGCCTTCTTCAGCTCGTCGGTGACGGTCTTGACGTCTTTCTTCATCTCGAGGGATGCGGTTCTGACGGTCTTGATGTCTTCAGCAACTTGCTCGCCTTTGGTCTTTTTCTTGGCGGGAGTGGCTTTCTTGGCGGGAGCGGGAGTGGCTTCGACGGGTTCCTCGACGACGACGGTGTCGGTGACGACGCTGTCAACAACGGTAGTGTCGATAGCAGGAAGGGTGTCTGCGATTTCTTCAGCGTTCTTGTTGTTGTTACAAGCAGCCATCAGGGCGACAGCGGTCAGGGCGATGGCGGCAATGCGGAAATTCTTTTTCATTGGATTAATAATGTTTTAAAGAATTTTTTAGCGAACATTCATTTTGTGCATGGCAGCTTTGGAGACCATGGGGAAAGGAACGTTGGACATGGTGAGGGCCATATCCTTATGGGTAGCGTCGGAACCATCGGTGCTAGCACCGTTCTCAACGACGTCGGTCAGGCTGTACATGGTAGCAGCAAGGGTCATGCTCATTTCATAGGAAGTGAGGTCGAGGCTGGTGACATTGAAGTTGTTCACCTGGAAGAGCTGCCAGTCACCATACTGTTCGTCACCGCTGGTGTAGTAGGTGTCCTTGTAGAGTTCGAGGCTTTCGGCAGTGAGGTTGCTCTGAGAGGTGCCCTGAAGCCAAAGAACGATGTAGGGGAAATAAACGCTGTTGCCTTCGTGCTGTTTTGCGCACTGGAAGAGCCAGATCTGACCGTTGGTCATGCCTTCGCCCCAACCGGCGACATCAAGAGCGGCACCATCGAAGGTGGCACTCCAGGAAGCGACGGGCTTAGCCTCGAAGTTAGCAGTGAAGGTGGCGTTGCCCTGAACGGTGTAGGTGCGGGGATTTTCCATGGAACCATCGTTCCAGCCAATGAAGTTGGCGTTGGCAGCGGGAGTGGCGGTGAGGGTCACGACGTCGCCAGCAAGATAGCTTTCCTGCAGGGGGGCGATGCTAGCGGTACCGAGGGTGGCATCGTTAGTGTTGACGGTGACGGTGTAGGTCACGGGCTGATCGGGTTCTTCATTGGGGTCGTCGGTGGGGTTGCAGCTCACGAGGAGAGCGCTGGCAACCATGACAAAGCTGAAAAATTTAACGAACTTTTTCATGTTTTTTGTTGATTTTTAATTGTTTATAATGTTGTTTATTGAGTGTATCAATATTAATTATTTTGCAAAAGTACAACTTTTTTTTCTTTTATGCACTTTTTTTTTCTTTTTTAGTTTTTTTTATGTTTGTTTTATTGCATTGAGAATGTATTATTTTTGTGTCGGATAGGCGAGCGATGCTGCTTATTGCTTGGTGTCCATGGCATCGCGGAGCCCGTTGCCGAGGAGCATGAAGGCCAGTACGAGCAGCATGATGGCGAAGCCCGGCAGCAGGGGCAGGTAGGCGCTGTCAAGGAGTATGTAGCTGTAGTTTTCCTTGACCATGGTGCCCCAGGAGGGCATGGGGGGCTGCACGCCGATGCCGAGGAAGCTGAGGCCGGCTTCCAGCAGTATGGCACTGGCAAAATTGCTGGCGGTGACCACGATGACGGCACCTGTGATGTTGGGCAGGATGTGGCGGAAGATGGTTCGGAAGGTGCTGAAGCCTAGGGCGCGGGCGGCTTCTACATATTCTTTCTCTTTGATGCTGTATACCTGTCCGCGCACCACGCGGGCGATATCTACCCACATGGTGAGTCCTACGGCGATGAATACTTGCCAAAACCCTTTGCCCAGCGCAAAGGTGATGGCAATGACCAGCAGCACCGTGGGTATCGACCACACGACGTTGATGAGCCAGGTGATGAGGTTGTCGACCCAGCCGCCGTAATAGGCTGCCAGCGCGCCGAGGGTGACGCCGATGAGGAGGGCGATGAGCACCGCGATGAGCCCCACGGAGAGGCTGACGCGGCTGCCGATGAGGATCATGCTGAGCACGTCGCGCCCATAGGCGTCGGTGCCAAGGACGAAGGTACGGGTCGAGCGGCCGATGATTTTGCTGGCATCGATGCCGCTGGTGTCGGTCTCGGCGGTGAGGGGTATGGCAGTATAGGATAGCGGCTCGCCATAGAACATCTTGTGCAGCCAGCTGTGTTGCTGAATGGGGATGCTGTCGTCAAGGTAGATGAACTCTACCTTCGAAAAGGGTTTGAGGGTGGCAAGCTCGAGATACTGCTGGTTGCAGTGGGGGGTGCTGTCGGGGGTGATGAGGTATCCTAGTATGGCAATGACCACGAAGAGCGCGATGACAACCAAGCTGGCGATGGAGAGCCTGTTGCGGCAGAATCGCTTCCAAGCCATGCGGCTGAGCGAGGCACCTTCCTGCGGAGCCTGCTGGCGCACGAATCGGCGATGTCGGCGGTCTATGAGGTCGTGCAGCTTCATATCAAGCCTAGCTCGCACTTCACCTCGTCGCTGAGGTTGTTCCAGTCCCAAGGCGGGTTGAAGGTCAGCTCCACGTCAACCGACTTGATGCCTTGTATATAGCCCACCATCTGCTTGACCTCCATGAACATGTATTCGGCTTCTGGGCAGTCGGGTGCCGTCATGGTCATCAATATCTTGACGTTGAACTCGTCGTCGATGTCAATGTTGTAGATGAGGCCGAGGTCGTAGATGTTGACAGGTATCTCGGGATCGTAGATGTTTCTGAGACAGTTGACGATAGCGTCTTTAAGCGTTTCTTTCGTGGGCTCCATAATTTATATATATTATTACTATATATTATCCCCCCTCAGCATGCGCTGAAAGCCAGCGCGTACATCTTAATCTGCTTGACCATGGAGGTGAGGCCGTTGGAACGGGTGGGGGAGAGGTGCTCCTTGAGGCCTATCTGGTCGATGAAATGGAGGTCGGATGCGAGAATGTCTTGCGGAGTTTGGCCGTCAAGGACGCGGATGAGCAGGCTGATGATGCCTTTGGTGATGACGGCGTCGCTGTCAGCCTTGAACCACAGGCGGCCGTCGTGGTGGTCGCAGCTGAGCCACACGCGGCTTTGACATCCTTTGATGAGGTTGTCTTCGGTCTTGTCCTTTTCGTCGATGACGGGACAGTCTTTGCCTAGCTCGATGATATAGGCGTATTTGTCGAGCCATTCTTCGTAGCAGGCAAATTCGTCGATGATGGTTTCTTCTATTTCTTGGATAGTCATGATTTGCAATATTTTATCTCTCGTTGGCACGTTATGGTCCAACGGCTATTTGGGTGCGGTGCGGATGACGTAGACGGCGATGAGTCCGAAGACGAGTTGCGGCAACAGTACCGAGAAGAATGGGTTGAGGGTGCCGAATACCGCGTATACTGTCGATATCTTCATGAAGACGATGAAGCCGAAGGCCAACGAGATGCCGATGGCCAGGTGTACGCCGATGCCGCCGCGGGTCTTGCGGCTGGAAACGCCCACGCCGATAAAGGTCATCACCAGGATTGCCAGCGGGTTCAGCAGACGCTGGTAGAACTCAATCTTGGCAGCGATGACGGCTGTCGAGCCGCGCATCTGTTCGCGTTGGATGTGGTGGTACAGCCGTATGGAGTTCATGGTCTCGATGTTTTCGGCATAGCGGTTGAAGTCGTCAGGCACCACGTCTATCTTGCGTAAGGAATGCTTCATCCTGCTAACATGTTCGCGGGTGCCGTTGATGGTGTGGTGGTAGAAGTTGTCGCAGATCCATTCGTTGCTGATGGTGTCATAGCGCATCGAGTTGCAGGTGATGCGGTCCGTGAGGCGGTAGGCGGAATCGTATACGTCGCGGTGGAACCCATTGACGCGCATGGCGGCGGCATCGTAGCTCTCGGCATAGATCTGTATCCCCGGTCGCAGCTGGAAATGCAGGTTGCTGAAATATTCTGGACGGTTGAGGTAGATGTACTTGTTCTCGAACTCGGCCAGCGACCGATTGCTTACGGGAATGACGAAGTTGCCTAATATCAGCACGATGAAGGCTACGATAAAGGAGCCGTAGAAGTAGGGCCTCAGCAGCCTCTTGTAGCTGATTCCGCTGCCTAGGATGGCGATAATCTCGGTGTTTCCGGCCAGCTTGGAGGTGAAGAAGATGACGCTGATGAAGATGAACAGCGGGCTGTAGAGGTTGACAAATCCCGGTATGAAGTTGAAGTAGTAATCAAAGACGATTTCCTTGAACGGAGCGTGTCCGCTAAGGAAATCGTCTAATTTTTCGGAAACGTCGAAGGTGATGACGATGACAATGATGAGTGCCATTGCCAGCAGAAAGGACTTGAGGTATTTGCCTAGTATGTAGAGGTCAAGCTTGTGTGCCTTTCTAATGTTCATCACTTTGTCGACAGCAGCCTTGTATTACAGGATGTTAAAGAGTTTCTGGAATTTGGTGAGGCAGTCGAGGACATTGGTCTTGACGTGGATGAACTCGTTGACGCCGTAGCCTTGGTAGGTCTCCACCATTTCCTTGGGATAGCCGGCGAGGACGATGCTCTTCACTTTTCCCTGGAGGCCCTTGCAGGCTTGCTCGGTAATCTCGGCATATTCGTCGTCGCTGGAGCAGAGCACCACGATGTCGGCCTTGGCGGCGAGGGCTGCCTGCACGCCTTCCTCAGCGCTCTTGAAGCCGGCGTTGTCGATAATCTCGTAGCCGGCGACGCCGAAGAAGTTGGTGGCGAAGCCGCTGCGGGCTTTGCGCATGGCGAGGTTGCCGTAGGTCAGCAGGAACACCTTGGGACGGCTGCCGCACTTCTCGGTGGCGAGGCGCAGCTGCTCGAAGGCTTCGGCGCCGCGGTACTGGCGGAGGGCCTTGAATTCGGGCTCATGGCCGCAGCAGCAGCCTTTGCCCTTGCCGCAGTAGGCGCTCTCCTTCTGCACTTTGTCGCCCATGGTCTCGATGAGGTTGGGATACTGGTTGGTGCCGAGGATGGTGGTCTTGCGGGTGGCGATGTCCATGTCGCGCTGCTGGGCAATCTTCTCTACCTCTTCCTGGATGAAGTTGGCGCGGATGGCCTTGGCCATGCCGCCCTTCTCCTCGACGGCGAGGAACTGCTGCCAGGCATACTGGGCGATGCTGTCGGTGAGGTTCTCGATATAGTAGCTGCCGGCGGCGGGGTCGACAATCTTGTCCATGTAGCTCTCTTCCTTGAGCAGCAGCTGCTGGTTGCGGCCGATGCGGTAGCCGAAGCTGTCGCTCTCCTTGTAGGCGATGTCGAACGGATTGGTGGTGATGCTGTCGGCACCGGCAATGGCGGCGCTCATGGTCTCAGTGGTGGTGCGGAGCATGTTGACGTAGGGGTCGTACACCGACTTGTTCCACACCGAGCTGGTGGCGTTGATGAAGACTTTGTAGCAGCAGTCGCAGCAGGGGTTATACTGTTCCACCACCTTGCTCCAGAGCAGTCTGGCGGCGCGGATCTTGGCAATCTCCATGAAATAGTTGCTGCCGGTGGCGAAGTTGAAGGCGAGGCGGGTGGCCACGTCGCCCACGGTGAGGCCCATGTCGGTGAGGTGTGCCATCAGGTCGTTGGCGGCGGCAAGGGTGAAGCCCAGCTCCTGCACGATGTTGGAGCCGGCATTGTGGATGTGGCGGCCGTTGATGGCGAGGACGCGGTATTTGGGGAGGTTCTCCTTGGCAAAGAGCACCAGCTCCTTGGCGGCGTCGAAGGCTTGCTGCTCGCTGCCCATGAAGCTGCCGAAGAGCAGCGCGTGGCCGTAGGGGTCGAAGTTGGCGCAGCCCTGCAGCTCGGCGGGGTCGTAGCCGGCGGCCTTGGCGGCTTCGACATAGAGTTTCAGCGTCTGGAGCATGTCCTTGCTGCAGGTGAAGTTGACCTTGCAGCCCTTGAGGTCGATGCCCTTCAGCAATTTCTGCATGTTCTCCAGGCTGTCGGCCTTGCAGGCGCAGAAGCCGATGCTGTTGGCACCGCGGCTCAGGGCCTCCAGTGCGAGGGCGTTGGCCTCTTCGAGGCTGTCGGCCTTGATGTCCTGGCGGATGTCCCACACATTGTTGTCGGTATGTTTGCCGCGAACGAAGGGGGCTGCGTTGGGGTTGCTGTCGAGGTATTCGAGGTGCTCGAGGTCTTCGGCGCGGTAGTAGGGCTTGACTTTGAAACCTTCAATGGTTTTCCATACGAGCTTTTTGTCGTAGTCGGCGCCTTTGAGGTCTTTATTGATGACTTCTTCCCATTTTTCGGTGGAGATGGGTGGGAATTCGCTGAACAATTTGTTGTCTTCCATTATGTTGTATTTTTATTATTTTCTATATTAAAATGCAAAGGTACGAATTTTTTTCGACATGGGACAATTTTTAACTTTTTTAGCTTCTTTCTCCAACCCAGGATGCTACCCTTTTTGCGCTGCCGCCAGCCCCCATCCATCCCGCGGCATGGAGGCTCTCCTAAGAAAACGCCCACCCCATGCTACTCGTATCCATGTTAGGCAGCACGCAATTGTGGAACGGCAATTCCAACAAGAAGAGACAGAAAGACGTAGATGCTAGGTGGATTCAGAAGCATCCAATAAAAAAAATGTTGCATAACTCATTGATAATCCCCCCCCATAAAATCCACAAAAAAGTGTAAAAAAATTATGCGTAATTTTGCATCGTCTTTCATAGCGAGAGCAGAGGCCAAGTCTTCTGAATAAGCCTTATGAAAAAGTACTTACCCATCCTCATTCTCGTCGCCCTATGCGCCAATGCCTGGGGACAAGCGACAGACACGGTCTACAACCGATCGACTGAGCTGTATTACTCTGAATGGTACGACACTTCCATCAACTTTTACGACTCTTTATATCCCAACTGTCTCGAGAATCTATGCCTACGAGGCATCGAGCGGAACAAATTCATGGCCATACCAGACTATACCTCACGCCCTTTGAAAGTGACGGGACTTGCCGTGATGCACACTATCGACTACAACGAAGAATGCCTTGGGTACAACAACATCCGCTGCCTCTCGTTTACCCGATTGCCGGAGTACCTATACCTGTATCAGCTGGTGGCCGACAGCCTGGTGCTGCTGAAAGAGGTGCGTTGGGACACCGCTACCCCGCAGCTGCTCCAGCTGCCCCGCAACATCGACACCGGCCTGTTTGGGTTTGAATATTGCTACCTCTACCGCATACCGTTCGACACTTCAATCACGGTGGACTCTTCCTTCTATATTGGCGGTTCATACTACAACAATAGATGGAATTTGAATAGCGGTGCCTATGACATCCTGCCCACATGCTATGTCGGCATAGGAGGTCTGTATCGGACTCAACGATACCATACAAAGAAAATCTATTCCAGCAGCTTCAAAGGACCCTGGACTTTCGAGGATCCGATCAATGAGGGCTATGGCCCATTCTTTGCCATGACAACAGACACTAGCGTGGTGCTGAGCCTCTCGGTATCCGACACCGCCATGGGCACCGTGCAAGGCGGCGGCCACTACCTCGACTCTTCCTACGTCACCATCAGCGCTATTCCAAAGCATGGGTACAAATTCTCCCACTGGAACGATGGGAATATTGCCAACCCGCGCATCGTGCTATTGGTCAAAGACACCGCTTTTACGGCCTATTTCACCGACAACGACCGCTACACCGTGGCCACTGACGCACAGCCCGAATTGGGTGGAACGGTGTCGGGCGGCGGCACCTATTTCGCCTTCGATACCGTGACGCTCACCGCCACGCCCAACCTCGGATATGCCTTTGTCCAATGGACGGACAGCCTGACCTCCGCGACGAGGCAGCATGTCGTCACCAACGACACTGCCTTCACCGCCGTATTCTCGCCGTTGCAGTCCATCGGTTCGGTTGGCGACGTTCCCGTTCTCACCCTCACGCCCAACCCGGCGCGCGGCAGCGTGTCGGTGGGCATCGATGCCGAGGCCGCAGCCTCGGGTGCCGTGCTGGCGGTCGTCGACGCCTCGGGCCGCGAGGTGCTGCGCCAGCCGCTCAAGACCTCCGACACCCAGCTCGATCTCTCCGGTCTCCCCGCCGGCCTCTACTTCGTCACCCTCGCCACCGACAAAGGCTCAACGGCACGGAAGCTGGTCGTCGAGTAGCGGCGGCAAAATGGCCTATGGCTAGAAAGGTGTCACACCCCACAGACCTGGCACCTCTCGGCGCCGATGTATAGCAGGTATCCTTTCACCTTTCGCTGGGGATAGATGCCCTGGATGGCATCGCAATAGCCCGACACCTGGTCGTGGTGCTCGAGGAGCGGCATGCCGGTCTTGAAGTCCACCACCCACACCTCGTCGGGGGTGACGACCACGCGGTCGGGTCGCAGGATTCTCTTTTTCCATGCCAGGCTGCATTCGTTCTTGCTCTCGTATCGGGGGTCGAAGAAGGGAGCTATGTCTTCCTGGCTCAGCATGTTGTGCAGTGTCTGCCGCACCTCTTCCTGCTCTTTTTCGTCGGCACCCAGCTGCGGCAGCAGGAGGTCGATGCAGCGGTCGGCATCGTCGACGTTGTGTATCTTCGACAGCAGCTCGTGTATCAGGTTGCCGCGCCGGATGGCTTCGCTGTCGGCGAGGCCGAAAACCTTGTCCGACTGGTTGGCGATGCGGATGCGTCCCTCCCAGCCGGGGAAGGCCAGCGTGTCTATCACATGGCTTTCTCTTTCAGATATCTGTTCTTCCTCTTCCCTTCTTTTCTTCTCGGGTTTCTCGCTGTTGTCGCCGATGCCCTTCACTCCTTCTCGCACCTCGTAGCTCTCCACGCCGGAGAGCTCCAGGTAGTCGTTCAGCAGCGCCGGATAGGTCACCGAATCCTCGCTTTTCCCAGGCTCTTCGCAGTATACCAGCAGCTTCTCTTTGGGGCGGGTGAGGGCGACATAGAGCATGTTGACATAGTCCATGTCGCATTTGTGCCGTTCGTCGGCAAAGCGGTCGTCGAAGAGGCTGTGTGGGGTGTTCTTCGAGAATTTCAGCAGGCTCACGGGCAGGGGCATCTGCTCCTTTTCGCCCAACTCTACCCACATCTCGTTGGTGGCGATGCGTTTTCTGAAGAGGGGGCATATCACGATGGGGGCCTCCAGTCCCTTGGCCTTGTGGATGGTCATCAGCCGCACGGCGTCGGTGTCGCCGGCTATGTTGGTGGAGATCTTGCAGTCGCCCGGGCTGTCGAGGCAGAGGTTCTTGTCCAGCCAGTCGAGATATTCGCCTAGGTCTTGCCTATGGGTGGTGGCATATTGGGCGGTGACGTTGAGCAGCGTGGCGGTATAGGCAGTCTCGATGCCGTCGAGGGGCAGCGTGCGCAGCATGGCTTCGAGGCAGTCGTACAGGCCGAGCTGCAGCAGCTGGTCGCTGTCGAATGCTATTCCGTTGGCTTCTAGTATCTTGTCTATGTCTATCGTGTTTGTGGGCTCGAGGAAGGCATCGCGTCCGTCGTCGTTGGGCAGCAGCTCCATGCTCTCCAGGTAGGTCAGCGCGCGGGCTGCCGCCACGCGGTTGCTGTGGTCGTATAGGTAGTGCAGCAGGTTGACGAGGAGCAGCACCACGCGGCTCTGGGTCAGCAGGAACGACTCGCTCGACACCACGGGCACCTCGTGCTCGGAGAGATACAGCGAGGCCTTCTCAAGCTGTTTGTTGGCGCGTGCCAGCAGCAGGATGTCGCGGTAGCGGTAGTGCTTGTTGTCCACGAGGTCGCGGATGTCGGCCAGTATCTCTTCCCAGAGGATATCCTTGTTGTCGCTCAGGCTCCAGAAGCCTAGCTGCACATAGCCTCCCTCCTTGCGGGGAGTTTGGCGCAGGTCGGCTTCGCCCGTGGGGTCGTCGCCGAGGTATATGCGTTGCAGCAGTTCGTTGTCGCTGAAGCGGTTGCGGACTATCCAGTCAAAGAGGTCGTTGTTGAATCGCACCACGTTGCCGGCGGTGCGGAAGTTGTCCTTCAGCCACTGATGCTTGCAGGTGTCGGGGTGTTCCAGCAGCCGGCCGTGCAGCTTGTTGTCCACCTGCGGGAGGCCGATGAATTGTTCTACGTCGCCTTGCCGGAAGCGGTAAATGGCCTGCTTGCCGTCGCCCACCACCAGCGAGAGGTGTCCGCCGCCCACGCCGTTTTCCACCAGCGGCACTAGGTTCTGCCACTGCATCCGCGACGTGTCTTGGAATTCGTCTATCAGGTAGTACCAGTATCGGTTGCCGATGCGCTCGTAGATGAAGGGAGCTTCTTCTTCTTGCACTATCTTGAAAATCTGTTTGTTGACTTCCGAGATGTGCACGATTTCGTTGTCGTGTGAATAGGTGGTGAGCAGTTCGTTGAGCTTGTTGAGCACAGCCAGCGAGAAAAGGTTCTGCATCATCATCTTGCGGCTTTGGTAGCGTACGCCTTCGCTGTCATTCAGCTGCATGACTTGCTCGTATAGCTCCTTCAGCCGAGGTCTTACGGCTGCCTGCTCTTCAGTGTGCTTCTTGCTCAGTTTGTCTCCCTCTAGGTAGCTGGTGACGTAGCTGTTGGCTGTTGGCATATCGCCATTGGCCAGCTTTTGGAAATAGGTTCCCGCGCCTTTTGTCGACTGATAGAAGTCGTTGACTTCCAGCCCCGCGTCGGCTATCGCCTGCAGGGCCTCGCTGCCAATGTCGCGCAGCCGCTGTTCGTATTGGCCGTTGGCCTTCGCCATCTCATTCCTGATCTCGATGAATTGTGTCGAGTCTATCTGGTCCAGCTGCTTGAGATATTCGGGGGTGTCTTCGTCGAAGAGTCTCTTGGCCAGTTCCGCCAGGTTGCGCTCTATTAGGTAGCTTTTGTTCTCTTCCATGGCGCTTTCGGCAAATGTGCACAGCACCCTTGTCAGCTCGGTCTGGCCGTCGGTGCCGACGAGTTCCATCAGCTCGTCCACGGCGTGCTGTATCAGTTCGTCGTAGTCGGTATAGAGGTCAAAGCGCATGGGCAGCCCCAGGTCGTGGGCAAAGGTGCGCACGATGCGGTGGGTGAAGCTGTCGATGGTGCACACCGCAAAGTCCGAATAGTTGTGCAGGATGCTGCTGCGCAGCTTGGCGGCACGGTGCTGCAGGGTGGCATCGTCCCATCCGAGCCGGTCGGCGAGGTCCCTCCCCATGTCCGACATCTTGTCGGGCTGCGACATCAGGGCCAGCTCGTCAAGGATGCGGCTCTTCATCTCATTGACGGCCTTGTTGGTGAATGTGATGGCAAGGATGCGCCCATAGCCTTTGGGCAGGTCTTCCTCGCTTACCGAGAAAGCCAATTCAAGGTATTGGCGCACAAGTGTGTAGGTCTTTCCTGAACCTGCCGACGCACGGCATACTATAAAACGGCTGTTGTCCATATCAGTTTGCAAAGATACGCATTTTTTCCAACATGGCAAGAAAAAATGTGCATCCTTCCTCACGCGAGATACATTATATTATTGTCGCTGCCTCCGTTTGTGTTTAATGTTGCTGCCTCCGTGCCGCGCTGCGACTGTGAAAGGCTGCCCATTCCCCGGAGCATTTCTTTCACCCCCTTGCCGCCGCAGCCGACACCGCTTGCCGCATTTTTCGAGGCCTCCTCGATGGCCATCGCCGTTGCCGCCGTCTCAAAAAAAAACTTTTTTTTACATCGAAATGTTGATAATTCAAGAAAAAGTCTTATCTTTGGATTTGAAAAAGTAGGGTATCAAAACCCGCTAAAATAGTTGTAATTGATTAAAATATAGTAATATGGAAGCAAAAAAATCACCCAAGGCAGACCTCGAAAAACGCAGAGGTTTGTTTCTTGAAGTCGGTTTAGTGGTCATTTTGGCTGCCTGTTTGGTCGCTTTCAACGTCCGTTCTTATGAAAAAGAAGTGAAGAGTGTCGAGCAGCGCGTAGCCAGCACTGAGCTCGAAGACCAAATCCTCAACACCGAGACTCCCGAAGAGCCGCCAGCACCCCCAGAGCAGCCCGAACAGGTCGTCACCGACATCCAGATTGTCGACGATAACCAGGAGCTGACCAACGAGGTGGGCCTCGTCAATGCCGACGATAACGCCAACCAGGCTCAGGATGCCTTCGTGAAGGTCGAAGTCGAAGAGGAAGAAGTGGCAGCTGAAGAAGAGGTGTTCCTCGTCGTTGAGGACGACCCCGAGTTCCCCGGTGGCCTCGATGCCCTCTCTCTGTTCATCGCCAACAACATCAAGTACCCCCAGCTGGCTAAGGAAAACAACATCGAAGGCCGCGTGTACGTCACCTTCGTCGTTGAGAAAGACGGCTCCGTTGGACAGGTCAAGGTGCTCCGCGACATCGGCGGCGGCTGCGGCCAGGAGGCTGTGCGCGTCGTCAAGTCCATGCCTAAATGGAAACCCGGCAAACAGCGCGGCAAACCCGTCCGTACCCAGTTCAACCTCCCTGTCAGTTTCACCTTGCAGTAATCTAGTGGCTCTTGCCGCTAACTGATAATTGACTCTTGCAGGGCTGCCATATCTCGTTAGGGCAGCCCTGTTTTTACTCCCACCCGCACAACTCGTCCTAGCATGCTCGCTATCAACAATCTATCGGTGCAGTTCACCGGCACCAACCTGTTCGACAACGTCACCTTCAACATCGCCGACCACGACCGCATTGGCCTCGTGGGCAAGAACGGCGCCGGCAAGTCTACGCTCCTCAAGATCCTCTGCGGCTGGCAGCAGCCCGAGACGGGCACCATGGTCATCGCCTCCGGCCAGGAGGTCGGCTACCTCCCCCAGGAGATGGTCCCCGACACCACCCGCACCGTTGTCGACGAGGCCCTCACCGCCTTCAGCCGCATCGACGACCTCGTGGCTCTCCAGGAACGGCTCTCCAACGAGATTGCCCAACGCACCGACTACGAGTCCGACGACTACACCCGGCTCCTCAACCGCCACAACGACGTCACCGAGCAGATCGCCCTTCTCGGCGGCGACCAGCGCCAGGAGATGACCGAGAAGGTGCTCCTCGGACTCGGATTCCGCCATAGCGACTTCTCCCGCCCCGTGGCCGAGTTCAGCGGCGGCTGGCAGATGCGCGTCGAACTGGCCAAGCTCCTCTTGCGCCAGCCCGACTTCCTCCTCCTCGACGAGCCTACCAACCACCTCGACATCGAGAGCATCCAGTGGCTCGAGACGTTCCTCCAGAACTATTCTGGCGCCGTGGTGCTCGTCTCCCATGACCGCACGTTCCTCGACAATATCACCCACCGCACCATCGAGATCACCGCCGGCCGCATCTACGACTACAAATGTTCCTATTCCGAATATGTGGTGCAGATGCAGGAACGCCGCGCTTCGCAGATGGCTCAGCTTACCGCCCAGCAGCGCCAGGTGGCGCAGATCGAGGCTTTCATCGAGCGTTTCCGCTACAAGGCCACCAAGTCCAAGCAGGTGCAGAGCCGCATCAAGATGCTCGACAAGATGGAGACCGTGCAGGTCGACGAGGTCAGCACCGAGAGCATCCATTTCCGCTTCCCCCCCGCGCCGCATAGCGGCAAGATCGTCATCGAGGCCAACCAGCTGGGCAAGGCCTACGGCAACCTGCAGGTCTTCTCCGGCGTCGACTTCCTCCTCACTTCGGGCAAGAAGGTCGCCTTCGTGGGCAAGAACGGCGAGGGTAAGTCCACCATGGCCAAGATCATCGTCGGCGACATCCAGGACTACTCCGGCACCTTCAAGCTTGGCGCCCAGGTCCAGCTCGGCTACTACGCCCAGAACCAGGCCGCCATGCTCGACGGCGAGAAGACGGTCTTCCAGACTATCGACGACATCGCTACGGGCGACATCCGCCCCAAGATACGCAACATCCTTGGCTCCTTCCTCTTCGACAGCGAGGACTGCGAGAAGAAGGTCAAGGTGCTCTCCGGCGGCGAAAAAGCCCGCCTCGCACTGGCCAAGCTGCTGCTCACACCCTCCAACCTCCTCGTCCTCGACGAGCCTACCAACCACCTCGACATGGACTCCAAGGACATCCTCAAGAATGCCCTCCTCCAATATACGGGTACCCTCATCGTCGTCTCCCACGACCGCGACTTCCTCCAAGGCCTCACCGACGAGCTCTACGAGTTCCGCGACGGCGCCGTGCATGAGTTCAAGGGCGACATCTTCGAGTTCCTCGAGGCCAAGAAGGCCCTTGAGCAGAAAGCCACCCTCCGCTCCTCCTCCTCCGCTTCCGCCAAGACCGCCAGCGAAGGCCGCCAGGCTTACGAGCAGAGCAAGGACCGCGAACGCGAATTGAGGAAACTCCGCAGCGCAGTGGAAAAGGTGGAGAAGGAGATTGCCAGCCTCGAAGCACAGATTGCCGAAAAAGAAGCCGTCTTAGCCTCCGGCACCGTGCAAGATGCTGGCTTCTACGCCCAATATCAGTCACTCAAAGACCAGCTCGACGACCGCATGGAAGCTTGGGAACTCGCCACCATCGCCCTCGACGAACAACAAGGAAACTAGCTCCAAGAAGAAAGGGTAGAAGGGGATAAGAGCCTAAAAGTAGAAGGGGAAAAGAGTATAAGAGTATAA